>Ga0207841_1000098_pt1 | contig 112283 bp, 80 predicted proteins | sample HigsolmetaGSP18D_FD_184846 | JGI IMG/M metagenome (GOLD analysis project Ga0207841, IMG submission 184846) | High solid enriched microbial communities from the Joint BioEnergy Institute, USA - SP1-8-D (SPAdes) | ecosystem: Engineered > Bioreactor > SSF (Solid state fermentation) > Aerobic >... | reverse complement strand
ATTGAACACGTCCTTCCTTTGAAATATCGTTATCTGGTGCCATTGTGGCCGAATAAGCTGGTATAGGGGGGTTGTTGAGGTGCGGTGTAGGGGTTCGAGGAGCCGGACCGCTCGCTGTCCCGGACCGTTCGGTGTCCGCTTACGTTATTTGAACAGTAACAGTGTTTACATAAGCAACAATCCTCGATGGTCTAGTGGTTATGATTTCCGCTTGTCACGCGGGAGACCGGGGTTCGATTCCCCGTCGGGGAGACCTTGAGAATTTTTCGGTAATTTTTTATTCCCCACCCCCTTTCCCCCCAGAGTGATATCAGACATCACTGGAATGACAAAGTAATCTGTCGTCCTCAATAATGGTCTAGTAGTCATGATCTTGCCACTTGCCAACTACAGATCCCTTCACGCAGCTTTTTGATTCGTCTTTCTTTTCGTCTATTTTTTAACGCAGATTGGTTGGCACGGCAATATCCGCTGTTCAACATGGTTCAACTGCGGTAATGGTCCCTGGCGGACGAGCGTCTCTGCTCCCTTGAATGACGCCCAATCCCATCAGGTGGGAGCGTTGAGAGCCGAAATATTGGTCCCGACCGCGGGCAGCCCTTAGGCGGGAGGAGAATGAATGGTCATTAAAAATTTTTCTGTCAAACTCGTTCTTACTCCTTGGACAGCAGCCCCATACAGAAACAGCCAAAGGACTGAAAAGAGCAGTTGATCTGATGAAAGGTCTTTGTCTTGCCTGCTCAGGTGACTTCCCCAGCGTAACCTATGCTGCTTTGTGACATGGCATCGGCTTGTGGTCGCTCCTTGTATACACTGAAGTATGTTCAGCCAGCTCTAGCATGCAGGAAGCTGGGAGAACCTGAAACACATACATATATATAAATCTGTATCTGGAACCATCGTCTACAGATTTTGTCTAACAGAACGACTATCATCATATCCGCAATCTACAAGACACCTGTTCCTCTCATCGGTATAGGCATTCTGAGATACTGACTAACAGTTTCCTATCTGGGTATTATTCACAAATTCATCTCTCATCTATGGCCGTTAAAAGCAAAAAAGAAAAAAGAAAAAAATATATCAAAACCCACACACACAAGACCTCCTCCTCTTTCCCGTAACTATAACTTAGGCCCATCCATCTGCTTCTTCTTTGCCCGGTTTTCCGGCAAAAAGTGCAGCGGCACGGGTCTCCCCCAAAAGTCGCACGGATTGAACCTCCATGCGCCCTTGTTCTTGGCCCCGAACCAGTACTTGATAACGTACGGCAGGATCGAGGGCAGGGGCGGAAACTGATTGCCTCCCTCGTAGGTCTTGTCGGCCGTGCCCAGCACGCAGGGGAAGACGTCGTACTGGAAGAGAGAGAGGAGAGCTCTTTGTCAGCACCCGCTTGCCCTGCCATCCTGCAGGGAGACAACCTACCAGCATGTACAGCTTGCCCTTCGCCTTGGCCACCTCCTCCGCCTCATCCCAGCATCTCCGCAACCCCTCACTGTCCAAGTGGCCGAATGCCAGAAAGACATCAATCTCCTCGTACAGGTGCTTTGTCAGACTGGGCGCGAACGAGTCGATGATCTCCTTCATGCCCCCGGGGCCTTCCCACCGATAATCCTCCGGCTTGGTCTCCTGCGCGTACCGCAGCAGGCGCTCCAGGCCCGGCGTGAACTCCTCGTGCTGCCCCTTGGGCCCGTCCATGATGCCCGGCTGGCCCGTGAAGGCCTCGATGCCCGGGAACATGCAGGTCTCCTCGGTGTGGTGGTGCCACTCGACCGTCTTGACCCACGAGGCGACGTAGAAGAGCAGGTCGCGCACGTCCCGGGCGGAGTAACCCGGCGATCCCGCGGGAGGGACGTGGGGAGCTTGGAGGACGATGGCGTTGAGGCCCCGGAGGAGGCAGTTATGGGAGTAGGCCATCTCGGAGGCGCAGTAGATGGAGGAATGGGAGTTCTGTAGGCAGCACAGTACCGGTGGAGTCTGGGGTTAGTGCGGGGACGATGGGGGACAAGATAGAGCGGGATCAGCGTACAATATCAAGTGTCTTGGAGGGGATGGGGATGAGCCTGTACGGCTCATCGGCCCAAGGAGCGTCGGAAGGTTTAGTGGTCATGTTTATCGACGTTGTTCTTGACTCCGTGGGAAACACGATGAAGCCATCTCTTTAAATTAGATGACAACAGTTGCTTGCGGAGAAGATGCGGCGATGCGCAGATCCCCTAGCCTCGCATCCATCCTCATTCCTAGATCTTACCATTACCTACCTGTTGATTGGTGTTGCACCAGGACGTGCAAGCTTAGCCCTGCATGCTATTTGTAGCCCACTGCTCCGCAGCGCTCTTAGCATATACCGCGCCGAGTATAGCCTTCGACCACGTAGATCCTCTTCATTGCTTTGAATGCGATAGGCTTGATCGGTGAACAATCACACTCTCTTCAGACCCCCCACTGGACTTCGCACTGGACTTCGCCTCCTCACTGCGCTGCCACTCTCCGTATCTGTTGGCATAGACTTGCAGATGCTTGATACTGCCGCTTACTGCTATTTTTTGTCTAATAGCGGCTTTTACCTTTAAGAGCTCGCATAACGCTACTGCTAGAGATATAAGATACAAAAAGCTTTCAAATGAGAACTTAGATGGAGGTTTATTTATCGAAACTCTGCTTAGTGTGAGTTTGGATACAAAATCAGCAACATCAACACACTACCTTCTGCCAAAAAGGATAGCCATGTAGGTAAAAATAACAAAAAGCTCACACCCTCCGGCCCACGGGGCCAGACTAGGGTGCTACGAAAACCCCGCCTATGCTTTTGGCTGGCAGGGAATTTTCATTAGATGGATCCCCGCCAAGGCTCCATCGGATGTTAGCAGGTATTGATTAATATCAAACCGCTGCACCTCGACCAAGGCAAGAATCGAACCCGGGATTTGGGTCCGGTGACAGGGAAGGCCACTGGCACAGAGGCCAGGCTGACATTAACGCTGCACTATTCCCTGGTTCCTATTGTTAGGTATAAGGGAGATCGGGGGGGCATAACCCAGAAAGAGGTTGCCTGGAGACCGCCGGGAGGGAGGAACCACAACGTTGGACTATGATTTCGTGCTGGGGAGAGCTGTCGAGCCCGAGCCCGACGGAAACGAAACGTGGAAGAGTAGGGCCTGAAGGCAACGGGGCTAGTTCAGGTTGTTTGTTTTCATCTTGCTAGTCGACAATGTCGAGATCGAGGATGACAAGGCAGGTGAATCATGGATTTGGCCTGCCTCAAAAGAGCGAGTCATACTGATATTGAAGCAGGATGAAACCGAACCGGAGAAGGGAGACTAAACAGCTCTGTACCTGGTCCTGGTCCAATTTATCACCCATTATATCCCTCTAGCTTTGGGATCAACTCGAGAAGTGTGTCAATCCTCTTCGCATCCTGGACGTCGTCACCAAGTGGCTCGCGAGGAAGAAGAAAACTATTCCAGCCAGCGTCGATGGCACCCCTATAATCCTTCTGATAGTCGTCTCCGACATGGATAAAGATCCAGTTATATGCACTGACGCTCTCAGTGGTCTTCCCATGCATAGACTCCACGAATCTTTGCGCCTGTCTCTTCGCTACATCGAATATTAGCTTATGCGGCTTCTCCTCTCCCGCCTCATAACTCGTGATCACCATATCAATGTCATTGACTGGCTCAATGCTCTCCGAAGGGGAGTACAGAGCTGAAGACAAAATTTTTGCGTTCTCGTCCATGCGACTTCTCTCTTCGAACCCTGGCAGTTCCATACTCGACCGCTCTTGATCCGCACGGACATCGCCCACGGTCAACCCCAAGGACTTCAAAACCGCAGGAACGCGGTCGTCAGAATTTGAGATGACACCGACTACGATCCGGTCGAAGGTCCTCTCCCCGTTATCCGTCTTCATCCTCTTCAATCTCTCAAAGAATGGGACCACATCCTCATACAAGGCGTACCCCTCTCGACCCGCGAAGCGCTCCAGCAGGCTTTCCACCATCCCCTCTGGAAGCCCCACCTGATCACCCGCAGCGTCTCCCTTGATGATCCTGGTAAAACTCCCCCGAATAACATCCCCCCACCACTCCCTCGGACCACCATAGCGTCCCTTCAACACGTCCTCCCGGCCATAATTCGGCCACCGCTTGCTCTGCGCCTTGAACGCTTCCTTGAATGCGGTCTGCAGCTTAGCCGGTGTGACAACGGAGGGCGAAAGACCGAAGGAGTGAGCGGTCGAGGCGTACTGCTCAGCAACAGGCTGGCGCGGGTGAAAGAGGGTCGAGAAGGCGTCGAAGGTGAGGAGGAGGGCCCTGCCTCCGGGGTGCCTGGCGGCGGCCGTCACATGTCGGACATGGTTCAGGAGATAGTGTCGATGGGACATGGGTAAGAAGAAGTGAAGGGACAGGAACAGCTCCTGGCAAGCCCTACACTCCAACAGTGTTTCGCAGAGTCGATGGATGGAGGTTTTGTCGAGACGTTGAGGCTGACAGTAACTCCGCACGGTTTTGGTGGTGCAGCGCCGCCCGAGCCAACCACAACAGCCCGCTCTGCCAGTTAGGAAACTCCACTCAACCATGGACTGGCTGATCAACAACAGACTACACTAGACAGGTTCAGGGTGTTATCCCGATCGACACAACACTGCTTGCGGACCTGAGTAGCCAAGAGTGTGGCTTTCATCATAATGCTCCGCACATGACAAATGACAAGACGGGTTCCCCAAGTGACTCCTGACATCGACCTACGCTAGGTAGTCAAGTGTTGCATAAGGGCGAATGTCAGTATGGATTTGTATGGAAGGTGGGCTCTGATTTCTTAATCTACCTAACTATCCGCAATATTAGTAGACATTATCTTTGGCCATATCTATTGCAAATTAATCAACAAAAATAGATCAAATACATAGAAATAATTATGTACTGAAAAATGTCAACATCCATTTGATCTTATACCCTTGATGAGTACTGAATTCTGACTGTGTTTACTGATAATATGAAAATGTATGAAAAGACAATTTGATTTGCCGATTCATCTGTACAATTTGATGGACTGATATAGCGATATCATCAGCTCTGGAGTTACCCAACTGCAGAAACTCATTCCTCAGTCACCACTTCATTTAGTGGCACTGTCTAGCAAATCCTTTCCTTCCTCTGTCCATCATTACTATGTGTATGTGTGGTCTACCGTCTCTAGGCGCGACAGGTCTTCCACGAAAGATCGATAATGACTTATCTTCACCGTCATGACACAAGGGCACACACAGTCCTGTGTACCGGATCTTGAACTTCCACTTCTAGGCTGCAAACTTGTGGCGGTGTATGACTGCCTAGGAACCTAGGTAAACGAGATTATGCGTCAGTTAAACACTAGGGATAGGGGGTCTTGATTTTGACTTAGGTGTGCACCGCCAGATGGCTGAATATGGATACACTGATGCAACTTGCATCAACTTCAAATCTGTTCTTCATATGAAATTGTCGACGACAACGAGATCCATGGCCAAAACCATGGCCTTTTTTTTAGAAGATGTTGCTCTTCCGATACTTTTGGGCCGCACGCCGCTTATTCACAGCGCGCGCCTAGTAATGTGACGCCATGTTGCAACTCTGTCTTTCTGTGTACCTTCCCCCCCCCCCTTGTCACAATTAGATGCGTAGGAAATGCTAGTTTGCATTTAGTTCGCTAGGTAGTAGAAAAGATCAATCCTGCCTGTCATGTCAGCTGTTTGTGGGGAAGGGCTGGTGCTGTGTTGGGAGGTAGGAAACTCCTTATTTTATTATTGTTATTATCCTTATTCCAAATAAGATAATCCCTGCTACAATTATGTATAATAATCTGGCCTAAATTTTTTATCTCTTCTTCCGTCTTTTCGAAACACAGCAATATAACCGACGCCTGTTACATCGACCAAGCGTGTACAGAAACCAATTCCGTCTCATGCACCGACCTCAAAGACCTGCCGTCCGAGTTTGACGACGTACAACGCAGATATCGCTACCAGAAGCAGCGGAGTGGGAGTACGCTGCTACATCAAATACGGTGATCACATTAAAACCGCCGCGTCATATTCATCATCCATACCTCCAATGGCATGTCCCAGGCGATGATTCTTCTGGGGACGAATCAAAGCCTTCACGCAACCTTCCTGTGAGGTTCATGATCGCTGTCGTCATCGGAGGTCTACTAGGATGTTCGCTCATTATTTGCTTTGCGTGGTTATTTTTTTCTGCGGTGGAAAGGGCGGAGGAACAGCAATAACAACAACAATGAGTCCCAGCCAGCAATAGGCTTGCGAGGAGGAGTCCTTCGACAGCCTCCTGGAGGAGCGACAGCGACGAATGAGCAGGCACAGCAGCAGCAGAGTTATCCGATGCATGGGTCTCCTCCAGTTTAGCGGACTTGTGGGGATGAGTAGCGGAGAAGAAGGGAGGTCCAGCGTCCGCGTGAGCTGGATAGGTACACAATGTGTCGTCGTGGAGGAAATGACTGGACGACTAAGTTTGTAGTCCTATGCGGTTTGGGAGTCTTATATGAAACGCGTTTCATCGGATAGAGTAGCATACCTAATCAATAATCTGGATTTTAATTCCGGCAACACATACTGACTGAGTTTACGTGTGTCAAATAATGAATAATATCTTCTACCCTATAACCTAAATAGCTATATTAAGTCTATGCAAATATCTGCCACGGGATGATATAAAGGCATGGTGAACACAACACGAATAGGTTCCAAAATTGAAAGCGCCCTACATTCGCATCTCCACACCTTCATACGCGGACTTGCTTTTCTAAACAATTTGGCCGTCCTCCTGCGATGTCTAACTATCAATAATCCAATAGTGCTACATAACAGTTCTTAGAATGTGTACAGAACTAAGAACCATATAAGTAAACCCAACTTGCACCTCAATATCCAAGTACAGGTGCTGGATTATTTGCTAAGGAAATACCTCAGTCCTTAACCCTCTATTTAGGCATGGATGTTATGGATTCATTAATGGCATTCTAGGGTTTACATACCTGGTTATGTATAGCTGTATATACTTTGACACTTCTCATAGTAGTTTGCAGATTCATTCCTCTATCTTGGTGATATCTTAGCTACCTTAAATTCTCAAGGCCAAACACGCGAACCCTAAAAGCAGCCAGAACAGGATATAAGTACTTACATATGGACCCCTACATTAAGAAATTGGTTAGCTTCTTAGACACCAGACATTCTGTCCTTCAGCTTCAGATCTAATGACCTCCTCTCAACCTCTTCCCCTGCTGTTTTCTACTTCCTTCCTACCGCATCCCGGGTGCCCTCCCCCATCGCTAGGTGGGCCAGGGTGTGACACAACTTCTTTGTCAAGCTTGGATTTTAAAATTGTTTCTTTTTGCTTGGTGGTTTGGTGATGGTGGTGGGAGTTTGCTGGATTCAGAAGACCTCCGCCCATTATCCACTATCAGGGGGACCTTGGAATCTCAAAGACAGAGACTTCGGCTATAGAGGTCAGTATGTTGACTTCAACATCACATCCGTGATACATTTAACTAGATGGGACTGCTTAAAAGAGAAAACGTGAGGCTTTTTTTCTATTGGGAGTTCAACCCTCAAGAACTCATATTATATATAGAAAGCACTTCTAGCATAATTCAGAATCCTTAGTTGAAAAATTGTGATAGGCAAAAAAATGCCACTGAAAGAAGCATATAAACATGCTCATGACCATTGTGAAGTCCGAGTCATTGTGCATTGCATGACCATCTTGTCTATGACTAGGGTCATTTAGTCAAATTCAACTACTCTTCTTGGAGTTCTACCCTCTGCTAGCATAATCTACTCTCTACAGAGTTGTGTATACATAACATCAAATTCAAAGGAAAAGAGAACTTGAAGCAATGAAGGTCAATTATTATATTAAACTCCATAAGGGAACAAACAGTGCAATCATACGTACACACATGAAGATTACTACAGCCTCATGCTGAAACAAACTTGACATGTGAATCTATCCCAATACTGCAGTATATTCTGTGTCTCAAGCACATTCCCGTTGCTGGGTTCAATGCGTTTCCTCTTACCCTCCCCCCCCCCCCCCAACCAAGAGAGCAGAACAGAGCTCTGACCCCAGACTACTTAAGTCATTCTCGTTTACAGATTATGGCGATAATCACAAAATTAGAAAGTTTAAAGTTAGAAAGTTTCAAGGCTTGACGCGAAATCTTCCGTTCATTATACCCCGTCTCCATGCTAGAGAGAAAGATATGACAAAGTAGTTGACTCAAACACCTTATTAATCCATACCCTTTTCCCGTCCCAACCAAACCTACCTCCCAGCCGGATCAAAACAAATGCAACCCAGATCGCCAGCTGGGTTCAATTTCAATTTCTCTATGTACAGCACACAATCAAAATCAACACCAAAGCCACCAAACCACGTCATTAATACCTCGATATGCACAACAGAGAACAAAACGTAGTTGCAGGAGATTACTCCCACTGCGCCTTCCCCGCCAATGCTCCCAATCCGCTATCAGCATGTTTCTGCAGCAGCGCAGCGATGTTCGAGCTACCGTCCCGCTGCTTGGCTCTCAGCTCCCGCTCCCTCTCCCGCTCGCGCGCGGCCGTGTAGTAGTTGACGGCTCCTTTCTTCGAGGTTACCTGTGGCGGAGCTGTCGTCGTCCGTACGGTGGAGGTGGAGGAGCTGGAAGAAGAGAGACTAGACGCGGACGAGGAACCGGTGGTTACACGGCGCAGGAGGGGAGGGGGACGGAAGCCGATTCTCGCAGTCGGGTCCTTGGAGGAGAGGGATTGGAAGGCGACTTTGCCGTTGAGAGATGCGGAGTTGGATGAGGCTTGGCGCAGGAGAGCGAGACGGTCAACGACGGGACCACGCGTGCGGCGGGGGTTCGATGGGACAGGGAAGCGGTCTTTGGACGCCTCTGCGGCGTTGTATTCCTCATTGGAAGGCTTGCTGTCGTCGTCGTCGTGCTCGTCCTGCTCATCGTCGACCGACGCGTCCTCGTGGAAGGAGTCGTACTCTGGCGTTTCGGTCAGGAAAGAGAGCGTCTCGCGAATCTCAGCGAGCGTGGATGGCTTCTTCGAGACAGCGCTAGCCGCAGTGCGACGGAGATGGGGAGGAGGTCGGTTGGCGATATCAGCAGCCGAAGGTTCAAGCGGTCTCTTCCTCTTGTTGCTACCCCCGGTGACAGTATCGCCGTGAGAGGTATCTTGCTGAACCTCTTCCGATGATCCATTGTCCTGAGAGCCGCTCTCTTCTTCGAGGAAATCAAGGTCCATCTCATCATCCGAATCCCGGTCTTCGATGGCCCTGAAGAAGGCTGCTTTCTTGGGGTTATCCGCTAGCTCACCAACCTTTTCGTCAGCCAGCAGTGCCCTGCGCATCCTTTCAAACTCCCTCCGCTTCTCTCGTCGACGGCGCATGCGCTCGTCGTCTGAGTCATCGAGGTCAAGGTCATCATCGCCAGCTCGTCGCCGGCGAAGGGCACCGGTAGTTATATCCCTAAGAAGCTTGGAGACCTGCTTTTCATCCATATCTCGCTGGTGTTTCCTGTATGCAAGTTAGTATTACTCATGGGAAAGTCATGCGGAAAACATACGCATTGAGCGCAGCAAGCTCTTTCTCGTCGACGACCTCGCCGCTGTCATCGTTGATCATCTCCCTGTCATACTCATCCTCTTCACCTTCGCTGTCATCGCTTGCACCTCCCAGGCCGGCATATTCGTCCTCTGATTCTTCGGCAATCTCATCCACCATCTCCTTTGCTTTGCTCTTGTCCTTATCAAAGGGAACGGTGGATTTCTTCGCTGCCTTCCGCATGACATTGAACGCGTTGCGCTTGTTCTGATCACCGCCTTCCTCCACATCTGACAGATCAGGAACTCGGCCGCGTCGGAGTAGCCTGCCCTTTCTGTTCGCAACAGGCGAGTTGTTCTCTGATAGAGGAACTGTATCCACGGTCGACGGAGTAGGCCGCAAAAACCGTTTCGAATTGTCAAAAGGTGAATAGACGAAACCGACATCCTGAGTAGGATCGGGGATCTGGGAGTACTCCGAAAATATCCCTGTAGCAGGAGACTCTGGCGCGCGTGAATTAGACCGACTATAGCCTGCGAGCAGATCAATCGGCTCTGCAGTCTGCTCTTGGCTGTCCTTGACCATCACCTGGGAATCTAGCTTCTGGAGATCCGCTGAAGGTAATCCAGGATCGGGCAGGTCACGGAGCATCGCCAAGGAATCCTCTTGAGTGTTCTGCTGACTGTCAGCCAATGTGCCTGCAAAGGCTTGGCTCAGACTCATGGAAAGATTGCCAGAAGTTGGCATATCAGGGAACTGAGGTCGCTTCACAGACTCCGGGGGCTGCGTCACGGATTTCGTTGGTGTTTTCACTTCCTCATCGCCATCTTCATCGTCGCTGATTACACGAGTAGGACGCTTTCTCCGTGTCGCTGGAACCGACTCGTTCTCCTCATCATCTTCGGACGACATAGTCTCCGTTTGTGGATCCTCGGATTCATCCGCTTCCTCAGCTTCGTTGTCGACAGGATTCTCGTCGTCTTCTTCATTTTCCTTCTCGCCATTCTCATCTTCTTCCTCATCCTCTCCCTCTCCCTCTTCCTCTTCATCCTCATCTTCACCTTCTGCGTCGCCACCCTCACCGTCTTCCTCGGACCCGGAGAGCTCGTACTCCTCGTCATATTCGCTATCATCCATATCCACATCTTCAGACTTCTGTTTCTTCTCAGCTTCCTTCTCCCTCTTCGCGATTTCTTCAGCCTCCTTCCTCGCTTTCTCCACGAGGTCCTCGAGCTCGTCTTCCATCGCAGCACGTTCTTCGGCCGTCTCAATGATAATGCCCTTCGCCCTGAGTTCTTGAATCCTCTCCTCCCGCTCCTTGGCGGCCTGCTGCCTCGCCCGGATAATCAAGGACGCATTCAGTTCAGCCGGAGTCATCGACGTGCTGCGTCGCGAGGGAGAGGTAAGATGGGCTAAAGCCTTGAGTTTCTGCACGGAGGCCGGCTCCTGCTTTTTTCTTACAGGGAGGTTTTCAAAGGCTGCTATCCGGCGGCACTTGGCGGGAGAAGTGACTACTTCCAGATCGCTGTCGGAATCGTCTTTCTGGTGCCGGGCGACCTCACTCCGTGAGAGGCGGACGCGGACAGGTGGCTTGGTAAGTGTCTTCCGCTGGGGCTTGGGATCCGCTGTTACCTCCGGTTGCGCAGGCGCAACCTCGGCTTGCCCAACAGTAACTTCTTGCGATTCTGGTGGTCTGCTCAGAAGCTCCTCGACTGATGGGAATTCGGTTTCCTTATGCGCGACCTCGGCTCCTTCAACTGGTGCTGTAGTCTGCTGTTCGGCGACTTCCTCGCTCTTCTCCTTTTCTGGGGAGGCCACCCGAACAGGAGAGGTAGGAGGTGTCGCCTTTTCCTTCTGCCCCTCCGCGTCCGACGAGTTCTGGGACCCGACAGTCGAAGAGCTCTCAGGCGCAGGAACGGGCTCCTTCTGCTGCTGGGGCTGCATGAAATTAAACCGGGAGAAGAAGCTCTCCTTTGTGAACTTCTTCTTTGTCTTGGCCTGATGCGCCAACTGCATGTTCCTCGCCATCCTCTGCGTCTCACGGGCCATTTCCTCGAGGGCTTTCTTGCTCGCTTTGCGTGCGGAACGCGACTGCTGGGCAGGCTTTCGCCCGGACCCTTGGTCTTCGTCGCTCTCCTCATCAGAGAGGAACTCGGAACTGAGCTGTTCCAGTTGCTTCTCTCTGGCGGCCTTTTTCTTCTCTGCCTCGATGCGCTCCCTCTCTTCCCTCTCCTTTCGCTTCTGAGCGACCAGCGCGAGGAAGCGGGCATTAGGTTTGCGGCGCGGCGCATCGTCATCATCATCATTATCGTTGTCTGTATCCGCATCCGGAGCCTCTGATTGCTGCCGTTGAGAAGCGGGAGACGAGACAAACAGGGGGGAAGAAGAACGCGCACGAGCCGGCGACGCTTCAGACATGTCACCCGCATCTGATGCCTTCCTGGCCTTCATGAGCCTCCTCCTGGGCCCAGCCGCCGGAAGCTCATCTTCGTCCTCTGACGATCCACTTGAGACCTTCGGGGACTGGGCTTCTGACTGCTCTGGCTTCTGCGTTTCGGCACGTAGCCTCCGTGCTACTCTCTCATATGCTGTTTCCCCCTCGCCCCCGTCACTTGCCGACGAGTCTGATTCGTCGTCGACCGGTTTGGTCTCTGCCTGCAATCGAGCCGCCAAACGGCCTCTAGGCATGATAATATCGTCATCTTCGTTGTCATCGCCATCGTCCTCCTCATCGCGCATGACGGTATCCGTCTGTCGTTTCTCATCCTGAATCTTGTTCGAGTTCAATCCGGGTTTGGAAACCGGTGGCCGTCTCGTAGTCGAGACACCATTGTCTGAGTCGGAGTCGCTGTCGAAGGCCGCAAGCATAGCCCTGATCTTCCTGCCAGGGGTGAGAAGGGCCGGCGAGCCGTCGTCCGTCCCCAGGGACGCGGAGCGCGTCGAGCGAGGCGTGGACGGGGAGGACATGATGTTGTTGTAGTTAGACGTAGCAGATGAAATCTGAAATCAATTCATAGAAATAGTCATTCCTGAGAGAGTCAGGAATATTGACGCTCAAAGGAGCGGCCGGAGGGTTGAGATATACTGTACGGGGCAACGGCCTGATGAAGGGGCGAGCTGTGCTGGTCTTTGCAGCCATGCGGAGACGCGCCGCGCGGACGGTAACGCGTGCCGGAGATATGCGCTAGTCCTCTTTCGTAGAGAATCTCGCGATCAACACGTGACTGCGCCGGAGATAAGACGGTTATCGCCGTGACCTTCGCTGAGACGTTCTGTAGTAACAGACCCAGTAGCCACCGATCCCTCATGGATGATTTCCTGAGGGGGTCTTTAAGGATTGGATTAAGTTACGAGAGTTACTGCGGGTTGCGCCTGGCCCCGCTCAGATGCCATGGAAGGCTCTCTCCGTCGTAGAGGCGGTGCCGCAGGCCATAACTCGCAGAACTCGTCAAAATCCAGAGCATTTCAAGCAATTGGGTTATCTACGTCGTACATACAGTGGCACACATTACCCGTCTCCTGCGAATGATCACGACTCGGCCGATGGTCAATCAGTACTGACCGACAAAAAACGCAAGAACCGTCTAATCATGCCCGGAAAATCGAATAGAATAGAAAGCCCCTGTATCGTTCCAACACAACCCGGTCCCAGTGTCACCCGGAACGTCTCTGCCCGAGAAAATTATTACCAAGTCAACCGTCAAGGTTATGGTCTGTATGTATGTACCGATTCGATCCCGTGCGCCATGTTCATGTTAAGGTGTCAGACTTCTTCCATAGCGCCAACGCCAGCAAACTCCTCCAACCGATATGATACAGCGAAGCTCAGATCTCGACGTCGATGTCCAGATCCAGGGCAGCGATATTCTCGTCATCCATGTTCCGGTGACGGATGACCGCGACGCCGCCCTTGGTGGCTGGCTTTTTCTGGGTGTTCGAAGGAGTAACGCTGCGCTTAGGGGTATCGGCTTTCGCCGGAGTGTCGGATCCATTTGCAGGCGTGCCCGTCCGGCTGCGATCGCTGCCATCGAAGAGGTCATCCTTCTTCGGGACAAGGAGATTCTGCTCGTTGACGTCGTAATGAGTCTTGGCCCGGGTCTTGACGCGCGCAAACGGGTCGGCCACAGCTTCACCGCGGGCGACGGCAGCAGCGGCCCTGCGGCTAGCCTTCCTCTCCTCGATTTGCGCGCGACGGACGTTCTCGGCATTGAGCTTTTGGTTGCGAAGGTTGATCTCAGCAAGTCGCTGTTCTGGAGTCTGTTCCTCCTGCCGAGGCTTGTGGAGAGTAGTTCCAAAGGCAAGCTTAGGCGCACTAATCTCCGCGATTTGGGCCTCTATCTTGGCAATTTCATCCTCATCACCCGCAGCGATAGCCTTCTTGAGTTGCCTCTCGAGCTCGATCCGCTTGAAGAACAATGTCTTGGAGTCGAACGCACCCTGCTTTCGCAGCTTCTCGTTCAGTTCCTCCTTGGTGAACTGGTGATTAAGCAGCCGGTTGATATCGGCAACCTTGGCAGCGAGCACAGACTTCGTTGGCATTTTGCATTGTTCGACGGCCATAGTTTGGCGGTAGCGATTGAACTCAGCCTGCCGACATCAGTGCCATGCTCTCAGGTTGCTGAATTTGCAGCAGACAAACCTCAGTAAAAGGAGAGTCAGAGCAAGCGATGAAAGGAAACTCGCGCTCCGCTTTTCCGTGCGCCACAAGGGCGTACTGGTTTGTAACGAAGGATCGGCCGTTTGGTGCCTCCATGGCATAAGGTTTACCCTCGGTAAACCCTGTAACGGCGTCAGTAGGGTCCATGTTGGCAGAAAGCACATAAACATACTCTTTATCAGGCACATGCGATATTCATTCTGTCCGGTCTCTCGATTCGGACCGATGTTCACACGGGTATAGCAGCCAGAAATGGCCTCGTCAAATCCCGGGTAAAAGCAGACCTGAGCAAAGTTGCTGCGTCCCACGCGCACTCGTTGAAAGTCCCTGAGCTCGGCGGGAGGATCACCCTTGGGAACAGGCGGCGTTCGACCATCCTTGTCGCCCCATTCGGCTTCGCTCTCGCCCTCCGCATCTGCGTCGGAGACGCCGCCATCTCGCGACCTGCTCCTCCTGCGCTCCGCCTTACTGGCTGCATCGCGACGGCGGAGCTCCTCCCGTTTGCCCTTCTCTTCGCGCTGCCTCTTGTACGCCTCCATGGCATCGGAGGTCTCGCCAACCTTGCGCCCACCCAGAGTCGTCTTTTGGCGCGAGCTCTTGCGCTGGCCCTCCTCCAGCTCAGCAGTGCTGGCCTTGCGCTTGTTCTGCTTCGCCTTCGCTCGGGCCTCCTCGCGCTCGCGGGAGGCGAGAAGGCGACGAAGAGCAAGATCCTGATTGTGGCGGTCGACTTGCTGAGCGCGTTCGGATAAGATCTGTTCACGCTCGATTTCTGGCAACGCCATAATCTCCTCCTTGTCCTTGGCCGAGTAGTAGAGCTTTTCGTACGGAAAGATCGGTCCATCATCCTTCTCTGAGGGCGGCGCCGCGTCAGACTCGGAGTCAGATTCGGACATGCTGGCGGACTGCAGCGAGCGGTGCGAGTCCGCAGAGGACCTAAGCGACAGTAGTGTTAGTGGACGCTCTCTCGCGCGTAGAAAAATCTGCGGAGAGCGGAGAGGCGAAACTCACAATTCACCCTCTTCAGTGTCCTCTTTCTTCGCCTTCCTGGGCCGTCGGATCGTTCTAGCAGTGCCTTTGCGCGCCATTGCGGGCGCTGGTTCTGGGGAACGTTGTGGTGAAGAGGATGAAGCAGCAGGAGGGGGAGACGTCGATTTGGGCTTTTGAGGCGCGGAGGACTCCTCGTCGGAGGAATCATCTCCCGCCAGAGCAAGGAGCTCTGCATCAAGGTCTGTGTCGGGCATCGTCGTGAATGCTCTAGTTCACGTGAGACTCGGACAGAAACGGAAGATTCCAAGAAACGGCAGAAAGAAAGGGCAGAAAGCGACCAAGGAAAGCAGGAAAGAGGGCCGTGAAAAATGACTAAGGGGCGCGCTGAGGAGCAGCTGCAACGAAGAGACTATGAGACGTTTCCAGCCCGCCAGAACCTGTACAGAAAATTAAGAAAACAGGGTATATGTATTTATAAATCGGTAAACAAAAGCGCACGATATAGAAAGAGAGGACCTGGTTCCTGAAGCGATGGGCGCAGGCGGCAGGGAGGGCTGGCGGTCGAGGTGAATAGAGAGCAGAAGAGTCGGAAGACGTTCATGACGTCCAGGAGCGCCGCCGACGGAGCGCCGGGCTCCACCGTAGCCGCGCGGCTGCGGCGGCGCGAGACGCCGGAGCTTTGCATCGCCGAGATGTCCCCATTGACACAACTCAACACCAGCGGCTTTCCTGCTCCTGTCACTGGGAAGGCTCTCGTGCGATAACTGTCCTGCTCGTTTATAGAGCTGTTTCTTTTCCAAGCCCGCCGTCGGGATGGAGGCATTGCCGGCCCTGCGGAGAGGCGCTCTCCAACATAGTCGAAAGACGCTCCGACCAGCACCCTCATTGCTCTCAGACGTCCTGGCTCGACGATCATTGCATTGTTCCCAGCTTCGTTACAGCTCTACGACTTCTTCCGCACAATCCAATGACGACCAGCGACCAGATCCCAGCTCCGGGAGCTCGTCAGGGAAGCCCCGATACAACCTGACCAAGAAGCAACGCGAGTTCCTGGACAGCGCCCTCCGCGTCAACCAGGCCGGCGAGCTGGCCGCAACCCTCATCTACAAAGCGCAGACGCCGCCGGTCGTGCGCTCCCACCCCCATCTGCGGCCACTCATGAAGCACATGTACGACCAGGAGGCGGGCCACTTCTCCACCTTCAACAAGCTGATCGCGAAGCACCAAGTCCGCCCCACAGCCATGTGGCCGATCTGGGAGCTTGCAGCGACGTTCCTCGGGTGGTCGACGGGGATCATGGGCCGCGAGGCGGCGATGGCGTGCACGGAGGCCGTCGAGACGGAGATCGGATCGCACTACAACGAGCAGATACGCGAACTGCTCTCGTGGGTGGCGGAGGCGAAGAGCCGCGGCGAGGAGGTCGACGACGAGATCAAGGACCTTTTGGCGACGTTGCGCAAGACCCGGGATGAGGAGCTCGAGCACCTGGACCACGCGGTCGAGAACGATTCCAAGGAGGCGAAGCCGTATGACCCGCTCGTCAACGTGATCCGATATGGATGCAGAGGGGCAATCTGGATCAGTGAGAGGATATGAGAAGCTCGCCTATTTCCCATTCGATGTTGTATATGATACCAAGGGATTGGCTTTGTTCGTTCCAGAGGGGCTGCTCCAAGATGCATTATCAGGGGCTTTTCGGCTTCCAGGTCATGGTCATCGCTAAGTTCAGGGACAGGATCGTATTGAAATAACGGTTCCGTCTCGCCTTCTCTGAAGTAAAGTCGACGGGGTGTAGAGCCGGAAATTCTCCCCTTACGTAGTTCGTTTCCACGGAATTCCATTCAATGTGATTTTAGGGACAGAGATAGCAGTTTCCCTTGGCCACCTGAGGCTATCAGACACCTCGAGTGGCTTTATGTTCTTCCTGTGCCATGTTACGAGTCCAGGTGATGTGTATTTCATGATGGCACGAATCATTACATACATCTCCAGCTGATTCACTGAGGGATCGGTCTAGAACTTTCGACGCACGACACGTAGTGCCAGCTGTCTTCGGAGACATGTTTCCTGGCTTCATGATATGTACACGCAGCAAGACTAAGACGTTATCGGACAAGATATATCAATACAGCACATATACCGTACGATATTTCCACACACATGGATCCGATGCCAGTTGCACAGGATCAGCTCCGACCATAATAGATTCGTCGCAGAGTTAATTTCAGTACCCTAACAACCTTTCGAAAAAGATGCAAAATCCCACCACAACATCCTATATCCACAGGTCTATCAGAAGCAGGGGTATCTACCGGAGTGCCCGCGCTCCATGCAAACTGCTTCTGATCGACATTTCGCAGAAGAGAAAAGAACAACAAAGAAAAGAAAAGAGCAAAAAAAAAAAGCAGACATCTTCCTCGTTCAGACTTTCCTCACGAGGAGGCTTGTCCCGCCTTCCTCTCCAGATACTCCAGGAACCCCTTGGAGAACCTCACCACCTGCTGATACACCTCCTCGAACCCGCCCGCGCCGCCGTAGTACGGATCCTGGACCTCCTCGCCCCCGCCGACCTTCTCGGTCGGGACGCCGCCGGCGCGCGCAAAGTCCCCGAACAGCCGCACCTCCGCGACCTTCTCGGCGACCTCCTCATCCGAAGCGGCGGCAGCTGTGGCGGCCCTGGTGCCCTTTTTCCCGGCTGCCGCAGCGGCCGCGCTCGGGTTGCGCAGGGACGCGACGACCGTGTCGCGCAGGCGCTGCAGGTCGCGCAGGTTGTGGCGGTCCATGGCGAGGATGTAGTCGAAGGTGCGGAAGTCGTCCTTGGTGACCATGCGGGCGGCGTGGTCGTAGTCGGTGATGCCGTGGCGGCGCAGGGTGGACATGGTGCGCGGGTCGGGCGGCTCCATGCTGTGGTAGGCGCCTGTGCCGGCCGAGTCGATCTCGCCGATCAGAGGGTGCGAGCCGGCGACGTGGCGGAAGACGGCGTCGGCCATGGGGGAGCGGCCTGTTTCGTTTCAGGTCGGGTTAGTTGTCTGACAGTAGAACCGGAATGGCTGAAAATCGTCACAGTAGCTTGGGGTAGAACGTACAGATGTTTCCGAGACAGACGAAGAGCACATTGACCGGCTTCGCGGTCGTGCCGGCCTTCGGGCTTGCCATGGTGTCTGATCTGAATGTGCCCGTATTATCTCTGTCTATGGCAGATGCGTATTGTATAATTCTGGGTTTTGAGCGGTTGGGTTTGTGTCAGCAGGAATTTTGACGACGCGGATGTTGATCGTTTTATCGATAAAGAAAATCGGATATGGTCCGTGCGCACAGTGTGGCGCACTTGACACCGGTGCCTCGGGTCTTGCTTCCAGTGAGTATCTGCGGATGAACTATAGTTGAATTTAATAATAATCTAGTATTCTCTGCTGGTTCTTTTCTACTTGCTGCTTTCTGTCTATTATTTCTTCCGCGGAAACTACCCGCACAAAAGTACCATGTTCTCCGACTTGAAGCGTCATCTTGACTACCAAAACCGAGCAAAGGGTGAGAAAAAGTACCGGTGGTTTGGGTTCTATTTAGTCAATCTCTGATTCCATGCCAATCTAATGCACTGAATGGTTTCCTTGTGGAGGAGGTTCCCCACGGTTAATATCGGAAGGATATAAAATCCTAAAGTACATGTACCTCCCATTCAAGATCCATGCGAATGAATTCCCTCATACAGATTCCGTCAAGGAGCTTAGTATACATTGCTTGTGCCCATGCAAAGATATTCACGACGCAGACCACTCATAATCTTGTGGATCCGCCAGCCGTCGTCTGGTTTTCATGGATGTCACAGTCACAGTAGCTCAAGGTTGGCACAGTGAATATGGACGTACTGTACCACTGTCGGAGCCGCTGGCATTTGTGCTGTTCTATCCCTTGACCGAAAATGGACAGTGGGGATCGTCCTGACTCATTAAATGTATTCTGCTGCAACCGTAGACTGCATGGTCTAGCGTGAAGTTCAACATTGGGAAATCTGTTGCAGGACTGTTTGTAAGCACTTGGCTGCATTTTGCCAGATTTAGGTGCGCATTTGTCACGGTTAGATCCGTGAGCTAGAAAAAAAAACGTGAATCCAAAGGGTAGTGAGCACTAGTATCCATGGATACCTGGCTGCACCACCAGGACTCGAAGGAAGGTGGTGGGATCTAAAGTGGATATATCCCAGTCCAAACAGATCGGGAATATTCTGACGGCTGGTTCTTCTGCTGGTCACGAAGAAGATATAAAGCTAATTTTTTAAGAAAAAAAAAAGAAAAGAAACGAAACGAAACTATGCCCTAAATCTCAAGAACACATCAAACGGATTCCGCACTAGGTGCTTCAGATGTGCGGGAAATACAGAATTGCCTGATCAGCACCTCTTACCGGAGTTGAGTTGGGAAAGAGTCCCAGTTCCACGGAGCTGTTCTCCTGTCACTTTATTATTATCAAGGTAGCAGATTGGCAGAGGGGGCTCTCTCTGGCTTCGGCGTGTCACGGGCCCCATGCACGTGCCGAGCCAGGGAAGCGCCGATGGAACCGTGGGAAGGCGGTCGCAGGGTTTGCAAGAAGCGAACGCTGGGCGGTACGGGAGGATCGTGCTGTTTGCCTGCTGAGAGTGACGGTGGCCTGGGCGCTACGCGATGGCCAGTCCTGCGCTGTCCGTGATATGACGTCTTCTGTCCGGGGAGACCACACCGGTAACCATAGAAAAAAAGAGCACTGCAGCGCCTGTTCGTCCGCGATCTTCTTCGCATGTGGATATTTTTGGCTCGGCTGATCCGCACCCGATTGGCGGGCGAGCGAAAAGCGCATCAACGGCGCGTGACATGCGAGGCGTTCCTGGGGCTGCGCTGTGGCTGTTCCGTGGCTGCGCAGCACGTTGGCCCAGTGATGTCGGCCCTGCGGGCGAGCCGTGGGGCATCCTCCTCCCGCGTTTCAGCGTCTCCCCGCCCGTTCGGAGGGTTGTCGCTCAGCACAGGAGAAGGGATGGTGCAAGGAGACAAGAGGAAGAGACCAGGAGGATGTCTACGGAGTAGTCTGTCCAGGTCGTGGACGCGGCCAACCGGTCAATACTACCAGACGCACGACGGAGCCAGCAACTGCCAGCTGCACAGCTGCTCCCCGCTTGGCGCTCCACCGTCCACGCAGCGGGTGATCGTAGGGAGGGCGCAAGCTGCGCCCTCCACAGCAGCGCCGCAACTCGTGGCGCTTCCTCCAGCGGTTGCTCGTGGGACAAGGGCTTCTGTCGTCTTCCCCCTCCACGTCGGTCCTCATCTCTCTCTCCTTCGACCTTGTTCACCTCACTGTCGCTGGCCGGAGTACAGTGCCTTCGATCCTACCCTCTGCAACGCTAGAGCCGGAGCCATCAAGGGGCGCGCGAGACTATCGGGTGTCAAGCACACGCCGGTGCTGGTCAACAGCCCGCCTTGGTAATCTCCGGCCGCACGCCCGCACCACCCCCCGGGGGAACGATTGCAAGTGGGATCCTCCCCTGAGCACGACCCGTCGCCATGGCCTCGTACAACCGTCTAGGTCAGTGCCCTCCCTCCTTTTACCGTTCGCCTGGTCCGTCTCCCTCGGTCCCTGCGCGCACCGTCCTCGATCCGCGTGTGCCCCAGCACTCTCCATCGCGAGCACGGTGAATTGGGCTGTGTGTGGCGCTGGATTGTTCAACGACTGACCTCTGGACGCGGACGCTGCTTGTCGCATCGAGGCTGCGGTCGGTCGGCGGTCTTGTTTGTGTTTCCTGCACTCGTCAAAGACATCGCTGGCCTGGCCGTTTCACAATTGCGCGTGGACGGCGTCAGGGTGCACCTCCGCAGTCTAGAATCCCTTGGGCGCTCAGCTATATAAGAGAACACTGCACGGTCGAACCTTTTGGCTGATACCAGGCTCCCTTAGAACCGTATGCGGACGACGACAGTCGCTCCCCGACCATGAACCCATACCAGCAGGTCCACAGTCGTACGCCGTCTCCGGGCAGGCCTTTGAACGGCTACCAGTACGAGGACGGTCCGTACGCGCATCCCCAGGGGCATCTCCCGATGCCTTCGAGTGACCGCCTGGCCGAGCAGCCCACGGTGAGTCTGTCCTCGGTACGTCGTTTCTTGGCCATGATGTTTCTAAGCGCTTCGGCAGTACTCCGTCGAGGGGATGCACAACTCGTACGGGCACAACGAAGCCTACGAACAGCACCACCCGATACACCAGCAGCATTACCCGAGCTACGAGTACACCCTGAATCCCGAGGCACACCACGATGCCTACTACACCCAGCCCTACCAGCCCTCGGTGTCCCCGCACGAGGACTATGATCTGGGCAACTATGGCTCGCACACCCACCAGCACTCTGTAAGCGACGACCGAGTTCCAATCCTGCACCCCGATCATTCGTACGGACCCAGTCCTTACGACCAACAGCAGCCTTACGACCAGCAACAGCCCTACGACCACCAGGAGTACCATGACGAGCCCGCGCCAACGCCGAGTCCTGCGCCCGTCAGAAGGTGGAAGACCGTCAAAGAGGTCCAGCTGTTCAACGGCAACCTTGTGCTCGACTGTCCAATCCCCCCGAAGCTCCTGAACCAGGTGCCGCACGCGGAGCCACCGGCACGCGACGAGTTTACGCATATGCGCTACTCGGCTGCGACGTGCGATCCCGCGGATTTCTACGACGAGCGCTTCACGCTGCGTCAGAAACTCTTTGCCAAGCCGCGACACACGGAGCTCTTTATCGCCATCACGATGTACAATGAGGACGAGTTCCTCTTCGCCAGGACCTTGATCGGTGTGTTCAAGAACATTGAATACATGTGCTCGAGGACCAACAGCAAGACGTGGGGCAAGGAGGCGTGGAAGAAGATCGTCGTGTGCGTGATCAGCGACGGACGTGCCAAGATCAACCCCCGGACGCGGGCCGTGCTTGCCGGCCTGGGCGTCTACCAGGACGGCATTGCGAAGCAGCAGGTCAATGGCAAGGATGTCACCGCGCACATCTACGAGTACACGACCCAGGTCGGGTTGGAGCTGAAAGGCCAGCAGGTCGTGCTGAAGCCGCGCTCGGGCACACCGGTGCAGATGATCTTCTGTCTCAAGGAGAAGAATCAGAAGAAGATCAATTCGCACCGCTGGTTCTTCCAGGCATTCGGTCGCGTGTTGGATCCCAACATCTGCGTCCTGATCGACGCGGGCACCAAGCCGGGGAGGGACTCCATTTATCACCTGTGGAAGGCGTTCGATCTGGAGCCGATGTGCGGAGGCGCGTGTGGTGAGATCAAGGTCATGCTGTCGCATGGAAAGAAGCTGCTCAACCCTCTCGTGGCGACGCAGAACTTTGAGTACAAGATCAGCAATATCCTCGACAAGCCCCTCGAGTCCGCTTTCGGCTTCATCTCCGTTCTTCCCGGTGCGTTCTCGGCGTACCGATATGTCGCCCTGCAGAACGACAAGAACGGCCAGGGCCCGCTGGAGAAGTACTTCAAGGGTGAAAAGATGCACGGTGCCAACGCGGGCATCTTCACGGCAAACATGTATCTGGCCGAGGATCGAATCCTCTGCTTCGAGATCGTGGCAAAGCGCAACTGCCGATGGATCTTGCAGTATGTCAAGTCCTCGACCGGAGAAACCGACGTGCCCGACCGCATGGCGGAATTTATTCTGCAGCGACGGCGGTGGCTCAACGGCAGTTTCTTCGCGGCGGTGTATGCAATCACCCACTGCTACCAGATCTTCCGGAGCGACCACAGCGTGACGAGGAAATTCATGCTGCTCATCGAGTTTATATATCAGACGATCAACATGCTCTTTGCCTGGTTTGCTATCGTATGACCACGCACCTCCCTCGGATCGAATGATGACAGCTGACGTGAACACAGGGCAACTTTTTCTTAGTCTTCCACATCTTGACGACATACCTCGGCTCAACGGATCTCCTGGGGAAGGTCGGCGAGATCCTCGGGGTGGTCTTTGAGTGGCTGTACCTCGCGACGCTCGTGACGTGTTTCGTTCTGGCCCTGGGCAACCGGCCGCAGGGCTCGAACAAGTTCTACATGACCATGGTGTCCTTCTGGGTCTTCATCATGATCTATTTGAGTTTCGCCGCGGTCTTCATCACGGTGAAGTCGATCCAGAAAGAGATCGCAGACCACAGTTTTACGTTCAGCGACCTGTTCACCAACAAGCAGTTCTTTTCGATTATCGTATCGCTGGGCTCGACGTACGTCCTGTGGTTTCTGGCGTCTCTCCTCTTCTTCGATCCGTGGCACATGTTCACATCGGTAAGTCGTTTCCCCGTTGTGCCGGAATTCCTGTGCTGGAACCTCTGACTCTTCCCAGTTCATCCAATACATCCTGCTCACTCCCACGTACATCAACGTCCTGAACATCTACGCCTTCTGCAACACCCACGACATCACCTGGGGTACAAAAGGCGACGACAAGCCCGAGAAGCTGCCGTCAGCGACCCTGAAGCCCGGCGGAAAAGTCGATGTCGAGATCCCTCAGGACGACGGGGACCTCAACGCGCAGTACGAGGCGGAGCTGGCCAAGTTCGCGTCAAAGCCGCCCAAGGAGGAGAAGAAGGTCACCGAGGAGGAGAAGCAGGAGGACTACTACAAGGGGTTCCGCAGCGCGGTCGTGCTGGTCTGGGTATTTTGCAACTTCGCGCTCGGCGCCGTCGTGCTGAGCGCGGCGGGGCTGGAGCGCATCAGCGACAAGAGCGCCGAGGAGGCCGACAACGAGCGCGCCACCATCTACATGGCCGTCGTGCTGTGGAGCGTGGCGGGTCTGTCGCTCTTCCGGTTCATCGGCGCGATGTGGTTCCTGGTCGTGAGGCTGGTGAGTCCAGAGTTCTCTATCCTGTGTACAGCACATGTGCAGTACTAACTTCCTCTGCAGTTCCGCGGCGTTTAAACGGATGCACCGTTCTGCGCGCTTCTTTCTTCAACTTCGGGTTCTGTATGTACAGTCTCAGTGCGGTTCGCATGGCGTAGTACAATACGACATGACCCAATGGGTTTAACGATGATCCTGTGTCCGAATCTGTCACGATCCTTGTCTGCTGTTTTTTTTTGTGTGTTTTATACTCAAGTATGGGATTTCTAGCTGGTGCTTACACAGGGAAAGGTCGAGGGGAATGGAAGTCACATGGATGTATTGGTGTAGATACCGGCCTACATATCTTTGCTGATAATTCTTTGGCAGAAGGCATGGGTGATGGTTCTGCGCTTGGTTATATCTTTTTCCGTCTTATAAATATAACTAGTGTTGAATTAGCGACTTGAGCAGGGAATGAAGTTTTAAGTTTACGATGATAGGAGATGTAACGCGTGTTGTGCTCTTTGCCCTGTTATCAAATTATCAGTCGTCTTGGGATTTGGCTTTCTCTTCTGTTAAAGGCTTATGTATGTATGTGCTGTATGTACTGTACATATATCTCGTACGCCATCGCGAGAAACCTTACCCTATCCTTCGGGCGATATTAGTATATAGTATAGATTTTTTCAGGATATTATGCAAGGATTTCACCTACCGCATCCGTCCTATCTATCTATCAATCATATCCGTCCAGCTAGTTAGATCCCACCTACAAGGCCTGAAAGCTGACCTCGACAGTACCTATATGGTCCCATATACCCATCTATGAATAAGAATAAGAATAAGAAAACAACCCAGATCCAGACCCGTCAATTGAATCCTATAAAGTGACCAAAAAAAAGAACCGAAAAAAACCACATGCTCTCCCCTACAGGTTCAGCTTCAGGAGCAGCAGCGGGGGGATGAGCGGGGTGAGGAGCAGATAAATTCCTGTCCGGAACAGCCTCACCAGCTTTGGTTTCGGGGTTCAGTTTTAGCCGTGATGAACCCCCCATCATCACTATCACTGCTGAGTCGGTTTTGTTGCGATTGTGTTTGAAGGTAGGTAGGTGATGATGGGTGGGTTAGTGTTGGCTAGGGTATAACTGAATAATTTGACTGATGAATTGTTCATATTGAGACCAACGAGGTTGGCATGGAGGTATTTATATCTACTGACACTTAATCAATTGATTGCGCCCGAGTCCTATAATTTATTGTACTCGCTGCCCCGGCGCGAGTGACGACGCAGCATGCCTTATCGCCCAGTGCCGATAACAACAGCCGGCCGGAGAAAAAGGCGTCCCGTCCCGGCTGGCCCACCAGGACAAAGGCACTTATAACTTCAAGAGGTCTTTTCTTTATTCCCCCCCCCCCCCTTTCCCCATGCTCCCTCCTTTCATCTTTTATCTTGTCATCGTCGCTAGAAAGAACATTTCTATTGGCATGGCAATGATCGGCCCGCTTTAGCGAGAAAGGGGCATGAGGCTCAGCTCCGCGGGGGCCTTATCGCAGGCATCCTCACCTCTTCACCCCACTCGTCGCAAACTCCCCCGCAGTCAGCTTCAGGCTGCTCGTCCTGGACGATGTTACGTCTTCTGCAAATGACAATGACAGATCTCTCGCACTACCCTTGTGCTGTACAGTACAGGCATGTACAGTACATCATTAATTCCCCAGTTGGACCTCCTTTGAAGTACTGCACATCGAAACCCCTTGTTTCTCCATCGCATTGCTTGTCTGCATCTCTGCCTATCGACTGAAATCTTCAGCTCTGAAAGATGTCAGTCTTCTCAAGTCCTGATTTTGTTCGTGTCCACTCTATTTACGTTTTCCGGATTTGACGGGGATGCGGTGAATCTTGACTGGGCAAATATGTGCATATTCCTCTGAATTATTTGCTTTGGTACATCTGGTCTCTCTACTCCAGCCAAACCTCAACCGCCGCTTTGAGCGCATCTCTCAACCACTCATCGTCCAGCTTGGCCCCGGCGTCAAATCCATGGTCGCCCTCTTGCAGTGCCAGAACCACTTTGTCACCACCTTGCTTCCCCTTCATCACTTCCCTGGCCTTTTCGACGAAGTTCTTGCTCCCTTCCACGGGGACTACGCAGTCGGAAACGCCGTGGATGATCGACACCCCGCCACGCGGCAATTTTGCCCCCTCGCTCTCCAGTCGTTCGATGGGGAAGAGAAGGCCCCTGCGAGGCGAATTCTCGGACCCGCGTTCATAGAACTCCAACACCCGGCCATACTGGAAGGTCGCCATCAGCAGCGGGAACCGAGCGGGCGGGAAGGCGGGTGACGCTGCGTCTTCGGGTCTCATCTTCTCCAGGTGCTCGGTCACCATCGACGCGGGATACCGTGGGGCCCCTGAAAAGACCGTCTTGTCTGTCGCAGTCGAGTAGTGCGGAGAGCGCAGGTCAAGCATCGGGTATGCGGCAGTGGCGGCGCGGATCTCGTCTGGGTGCGATAATGCCAGCAAGATGCTGAGCAGACCGCCTGCAGAGTCGCCTGCCGTGATGATGCGGGATAGGTCGAGCTGCGTCGGAGCAGGCCCGGAGGAGAGGAGATCAGCCAGCTCTGACGAGTGCAGCCATGTCCAGAAGTCTTCGATGTCGTCGAGGATGTCGAGACTCGTAGCCTCAGGCAAGAATCGGTAGTTCGGGGAGAGTATGACGGCGAAGTGTCGCTGTGCGAGGTCGAGCAGCCACTGGGGAAACCAGTCGAGATACAGTGAGTCCCCCGCCATCTGAGTCAGATTAGTCGCGTAGTTCTTACGACGACCACGAAATATCGTCACTTACCAATCCACCTCCATGAAAACGGAGGATCACTGGCCGCTTCCCCGTGAAAGGAGCCTTGGGCACCAAGATGTCCGCGCGGATGCCATGCTCTCCGACCTTTTTGTAATCCGTCTGGATGAGGTTGAAGGGTTCGAGTTTGCCGTCGGATGTAGACATGTTTATACTCTCGTGGCAATCTATCGAAGAAACAATCGCGAATAAAAACTGTCTGTCGCGATAAAGCAAAGCACCTTGTTCCAGGTACCTGTTTGTGTAGGAATATCACTAAGAATGGATATAGCGCTTCCCAGCTAGATGTAGTAGAACCCAGTTTAAACGTGTTTATCTCAAACGACTGCAACGGGGAGAATCCACAGACCCAAAAGGAGCGATATCTCAATGGTATATATACACGACGAAATCACCAGTAAGCAACGGTCTCGAAGATAAGCCATTATCTATTCACCCCACACCGTGTACAGCATAGCATATCGACCTTGCTGTGTGTGTGTTCCTGGCCCCACGGCGGGGTATATCCCCGCTTATCGGATCTAACACGCGGAATTCCGCACGGATGGCACAGTAAGTCCGCTGTCCATGGATATGCAGTCGGGGTTAAATATAACTGTTTTGTTGGCCTTGGGAGGACTTACAGTGCACCTACTTGATAGATACTAATTAATGCAGCTTACACCTGTTGATGGTGCTAGATGCACACTAATCAATGACAGGAGTGAGATTTCGATGCTGCGCTTTGACCTCGCCGCCGACTCCCAGATACGTATACCTAGGTAGGTATCTTCCGGAATCACCACCGATGGAATTAATAATTGTGGATCTTTGTTATATATCTAACAAAATTACAATTCAAGAACAGCCATATTCTATTATACAGTACTGAGCATAACTGAGATAGATATAACTGGTAGATGGAATAATATTTCCCAGGGAAGCCTTATTCCCTTTGTATATTCTCGTCAACAGCTACTAGATACATCTTGTCTGAGAAAGAGAAAGAAAGAAAGAAAGAAAGAAAGAACTCCGAGTTCGATCGTCCATGATCTTTGTTTGAGATTTGATTTGATTTTATATGAGGCTGACTTGAATACATGTAGTCTATGCTAAAAGCGGCGCAGAAACAGAGAGAATGATGATACAGACTTAGAGATATATCTTCGTTAGGCTGAAAAAATTACTGTACGTAGTATCTTCACTCTGGACGTACTGGACTGGATCAAGAGCCATAACCATAAATTTGTCTACTGGCAGGCAAACGACCAGTTTCAAAGAACGAACACAGTGCGCCATTTTCTCTCTGTCTATGCTTGCCAAAACAAAAGAACGTCTCTATTTCTTATCTACCAAGTCCAGGCCAGAGCCACCAAGACCGAGTTTCTCCTTCTTCCGAAGCTCCTTCTCCGCCGCCTTCTGCTCCAGCTTCGCCCTGTACTCCTGCCGCCACTTGAACCCCCATTTGAAGACCGCCCACAGCATCGCGCTGCAGAGAACCTGGGCGAACGCGATGATGGTCCCCGTCCAGCCGATTCCGATGCGCTCGATGATGGGCACCGCGATCGCGACGGCGCCCGCGCCGAGGAGGAAGCGGTAGAAGGTGCTGGCGGCCGTCGCGGTGGCGGGCTGGTCGACGTGGCAGTCGACGACGAGGGTGATCAGGGTGCTGGTGGCTCCCGAGATGGCGTGGGCGAGGATGAACAGCATGATCAAGGGGCCGGCCAGGTGGACCTGGAAGTTCATGACCCACGCGTAGGCGATGACCGCGACACAGGCGACGTACACCAGCGGGATGGTAATCTCCAGCCGGGCAGCCTCGACGGGGAAGTCGGTCATCCTCTGCTGACGGTTGCGCTGGATCTCGATGCCATGCCGGCGCGCATGGCGGCGGAAGTTCCTGTCGATTAGACTGCCCGTCGTCCAGCGGGATGAGAGGGCACCGAAGCCGTAGGGCAGATAGCACAGGCCGACCTGGAGGGCGTTGAAGCCGTACTTGTCCTCCAGCTCTGACGGCATGCTGCTGAGAACCATGGAGTAGCCGGCGAACAGCAGTGCGCTGGCTGCGAGCAGCAAGGCTGTTTCCTTCTCACAGGAGAGTCTGAAGCTGTCTATCGGGGTCGGGCGGCGCTTGGGAGGCGCCAGGGTTGCGGTTTCGGCGAAATCATCCTGCCGCGGCTTGTCGAAGAACATCTGCTTGATGGACCTGTTCCATCGCTGTGGAGGGATGGCACCGTTACCTACCACACTGCGGCTCGTTTCTGGCAGGAACAACATCACAATTACCAACATCACCGCGGCCCAGATGGCAAGAAACCAAAAGGTCGATCGCCAACCGAGAAATTGGACCAGGACGCCCCCGATAAGAGGACCAAGGGCAGGGCCAAGCGTGGTGCCCAGGGACGAGTAGGCCATGTACTTGCCGCGTTCTGCTCTGGTGACAAGATCCGCTGTAACGGCGCTGCTAAGAATGACCGTAGTGCTGCTGCCGAAACTCTGGAAACAGCGGAGGACCAGCAAGGCTGCATAGCTATTTTGCAGAGCCAGACCGATGTTCACACCCACACAGATAACCATACAGAGCAGGATAGCGGGCCGACGGCCATAGCTATCAGAAAAGGATCCGATAAAAACAGGTGCCACGGCTTGAACTATCTGTGAGCAGGTTTCAGTGGGCCTACGTCGGCTAAAGGAGATGGATTGAAAACTAAGCATGTACGGCCTACCATGAATGCAGTGACGGTCAGATTTATTGTGCTCCTGGAGACGTCGAGATCCCTCGACAGAAGGTTGACGGCGGGGTAGTAGATATTGGCGGAGACAGGAGACATGAACGAGACGATTGCGGCGATGGAGATGCTCATGATCTTTTCCTTTTCCGACAGAACGGTATAGGGAATTTCTCTTGCTTGATCGGGTTGGACAGGTCCCGTTGTGTCGGCAGTTTTGGGAGGCTCTTCGGGAGGATCTTCGCGAGCTTCATTGCATGCCGTTGTTGTCGAAGCCAGGTCTGTTTTCTGTGAAGAGGTACGCCGAATGTCCAGCATGTCCGGCTTACTTATTCGGTTTGTGGTCAAACGAGGGACGAATATCTTTTTCTGTCTCGACTGTGGTCGGATATTTTCAGCCCTATTATTGAACTTTGAGTTACTGTATTGGCGAAAACATCAAAATAGAATTAACGAGAGACAATAAAACCGGATAGGTGAGAAAATGGCAAGAAGCCGCACCGTGGTTCGTCGGAGAAAAAAAGAAAAAACAAAAAAATAGACAGGGGACTCTCAGCCATTTTCTATGACTGTGCCCATCGCAGCGGATTGCGACAGCAGGCCCAGGGGCAAAGCATTTTCGCCGCCGGTCTCGCAGATGCTTCGGGCAGCAGTGTTGATCGGTGACGGGTGGGGCGGGATCTGCGAACGCCAAGCGATGCCAAGCCCCCCGCGGAGCGGATCTCCCCAGGGCTTAATTTTGCGCGCAGATCCCGGGCGGAGGACGGGGCGGGCGCTCTTAAGTCCTAGCCTCCTCCACTCGGGGACAAGGCTTGGGCGCTCCGGCAGGCACCCAGAGGAGTGAAGAACCGTCGGACCCACCGCTCTCCCAACCCCCAACGCCCGGGGGTCAACTCGAGCTTCTGGCTGACATCCTGGCTCACCGTTCAGAGGTGTCCACCTTCCGGGAAGCTCAGGCTCAGGCTAAGGGTTCGCCACTTACCCAACGCTCGGATGTCTCGCGGCTAACGGGAGATCTGCCGGCAAATTGGAACCGTACGGGCGGTTATGCAAGTCCACGTATCCCCGTAGAATACGTCGTTGTCGCCGGTGGGGGCCAACTGAGATCCTCGATGTACGGAGTAGGTACTCATACCGCAAAAGGTAGTACGGGGCACGTACTAAGAGCTCCGCGGCATGATGGCGTGTTGAAGAGACGAATGTCCCAGGGGCTGCCAGATGTTTGCTGTTTCGGGTCTCGTCATGAAGCCACTGGTTCCTGTTTGGGACAGCTGTCGTCAGGCAGAAGGCCAAGCGCCACGCGTCCGCATAATAGTGCTAGGGAGCTGAGGCGATAGTCGGCGCACAGGCCAAGATGCCGGCTTGTCGGAAATGGAAATACTATGTATTATCCATCGATGTCCAGAGTCCGCCAGCGGGCGATCACACAGCTCAATGAGCACTGAAGTTGCCTGCTCCCGTCTGTACGTAGGTTGTCCCTGGACGGAAAAGCTTCACGAGGCTAAGGTCGACAAATCGTACACAAGCTGCGTATAAATAAGTAGGCTATTCTGGAGGCGGCGTGTTGGTTACTGAACTCCGCTTAACGTTGACAACACTGTACTCCGTACTTCTCAACGAATTGGAAGAAGTCTCGAGAAAAGTCGAAGTCAGAAGTCCGCCACCAAACACCATGTCTGCGATCAAGAGTTACAATGTATTTCACCATCTTTTCCCCCTCTTGCATGTTGTGTATAGGGCTGATGTTAACTCTGTGGTCCATTGCAGGAAGCGATTGAAAAGCTCAACAAGCTGGATTCCAACTTCACCTTTCGTGAGAAGTTCAAGACTTGCGATAAATCCACTTTGATACCTGAGATGCTGGAGTGGTGTCGACTCTGCGGATATGATGTAAGTAGCAGTTTCCCGAGACATTGCTTTGATTTTATGCATGTGTGATCTAACCAAGCCTTGCGTTGTGGTCAATAGCGCACCGATTTTGACCGTTTCAACGCAATCCATATTACCGGCAGCAAAGGCAAAGGTTCAACGGCAGCCTTTGTCTTCTCAATTCTCTCTCAATATCTCCCCAAGAGCTCAAAGGTGCGTTTTTTAAAGCCTTCCCCGCTCTCACTGGGCTGTGGAATAACAGGGAGCACTTACAGGAAGAGAATGCTGCAATCAAGAAACTGGGGCTCTATACCTCACCTCATCTGCTCTCGGTAAGAGAACGGATCCGTATCCGCGAGTCAGGCGAAGTCCCAATGGCACAGACGCCCATTTCCGAAGAGAAATTTGCAAAGCGCTTCTTTGAAATATGGGAGAGACTGGGAATGGAAAAGAAACCCCCTCACGAGGGCCCACCCTTTTTCAAGTTTCTTACCCTGACTGCGTTCCATACATTTCTTGAAGAGGCAGTTGATACCGCGATTGTCGAAGTTGGGATCGGAGGCGAATACGACTCGACGAATGTACTCCATCGGCCCAGTGTGTGTGCAATCACCAGTTTGGGCCTGGATCATACTGATATGCTTGGAGAGACAATCGAGGAGATCGCTTGGATGAAAGGAGGTATCATGAAAGAGGGATGTCCCGCCTTTACCGTCCCACAACCAGAGGGGGCACTGGCGGTGCTGAAAGAGCGCGCTGCAGAGAAAAATGCGGTTCTCAAGGTCGTGCCGATCCATCCGGACATTGAATCCATGCGACTTGGTCTAGCAGGAGACTTTCAAAAGGTGAACGCCAGTCTGGCAGCGGCTGTCGCGGCGGCACATCTGCGCAGTATGGGATACCCGGACATTCCAGATGACATCACAAATGCGCCGTTGCCTGAAAAATTCCGCAAGGGCCTGGTGGAAGCCGTGTGGCCGGGACGCTGTGAAACACGCAAAGCACTTGGCGTCACATGGTGTTTGGACGGCGCGCACACTGTTGAAAGCATCGGGGTGCTGGGGACCTGGTTCGCTGAGAAGATTAGGGCCAACATGTCCTCGGAGCGCATTCTAATGTTCAACCAGCAGACGAGAAATGCGCTTCCATTGCTCCATCAGCTGCGGCGGAGCATCTGCGACTCGGCGGGATTGACAGGCAACCAGGCCCCTTTCACGCATGTCATCTTTTGCACAAACATTCCGTGGGCAGCAGACACAACCTTTAGTGCGGAGCACGCGTCGATGAATCACTCCGGAAAATCCCCCGAAGATCTGCAGGTGCAGAACGAGCTCGCCAGGATCTGGAAGGACATCGAAGGTGAGGAACACACCAGGGTCACGGTGGTTCGGTCTGTCGAAGAGGCCATCCGCTGTGTGCGCAGCCTGCACCCTGCGGTGGCGGACGGCCTGGACAGCCAGGCACAGACGTCAGGTAGCCATTCGCCCATATCTCTGATCACTGGCAGCTTGCATTTGGTCGGGAGTGCTATGGAAGTTCTGGACACGCTCGTCTAGGGTAGCTAGCCCCAATGATTTGCGTTGGAGGTGGGTGGAGGCCAAGGGGGATGGAGCCGAAGTGGAGTCGGAATAGGGCTCCGCTCTCGGCGCAGACTACAAAGGGGCCGGCCGCCGATCTGTCGATCATCACGTGCTGGCGCCATGCCCTATGTTAGTCGATGTGTCTTAGATCCATTTAGAAAGCTTCTATTGGAAGTTCAAGTGCGAGTCTGTCCATGCTCCAGCAAAGAAGCCGTTTTTGTCTATCTAGATCCGTGACCGTGCTTTCAATAGTACCCGTGCCTGATCTGGGGGCATTGATTGCTTGCCACTTCGCGCTGATCTTCGAACCCGGACAAGGACCCTGTGATACTAGGGGTTCCTATCCCCTAGCCCTACATCTAGGGGCTAACTTAGTGATCTCACTGCTACTGCGTGCACAATCGAGTGAATTCTATTGGCCTTAGGGTCTTGGCTTGCAGCCTATTCCGTACAGTAGAAACAATAGACTCTCTTCGGCAGCTTAATAAGGGTATTAATACTCTCAGCAGGTCTCTTCTAAGTTATTATTCACAGTACTATGCTTGCTTTGGCATAGATTATTCTGTCCAAGTTTGGCCATGTCCTCTACTGTATCTGCCTTGGCGGCCTTCGGAGGTTTCATCAAGGAGTGCTTCAGAAAGATGCTCAAGGATCTGACGGGGATGTCAGAGCTGGGGCTGCTTGGGCAGTTGGAGAAAGCTTGCACAAGATCTTTATGCCTTGGCACCTCCTTAGGGCGCCACCGTAGCTGAAGAAAGACAATGAAATTAAGCAGAGAAATGCTTGGTTAAGCTTACAGAGGCTTAAGCATACCCCGTGGTACTCCGTGCCCGACGCTTATTCAACTCCCGCTGGGGGGTCTTACGTGGTCCTCTCTTGGCAACCCACCTTGCGAGCCCCTGACAACCTTGTAGAGACCTCATATATTCCCATTTTGGCCTCCTATGGCATAATTTTGGCCGGTTTTCCTGTCTTGGGAAGGGGACGGTCTGCGCCACTTGCGCCTTACCCGTCGATCAACGGACTGATCGTCATCGAATCTCGGTCCGGCTCTCCCAGACAACATCTGATCCCTAGTCAGACCTCTAGTAGCCACGCGTAGGGCCCGTGCTGTATGCGACGTCGCTGCTTTCCACCTTAGCATTGTGAATTGTTGATGCATCTGTCTTTTTCTGAAGAGGGGATCAGCAGTGGTGGAGAATTGCAATATGTTATTAGCGTGACACTCCTTTTCCCCTGTTGCCATTACGGAGTAATTCTACAAGAGGCATTCTCTATAACCAACCGAGGCTATAGATCAAGCCAAGACAGTTAGGCATGTGCTGTACAACTGGAAGCCTAACCTATCTTATAACTATGCAAAGCAAGTGTTCTGGATTAATTTTAGATGATCTTCAGGGTGGTAAACTTACGCATTACATGGTAGCTGCGGAGGGGGGTCCCATTGCGGATCACAGTGTCCAGTATCTCAGGGAACTGTTTTGTGAGATCGTATACTTATCCTCGGAGACTTATTTAAGTACTGTCCCATGTTTCCCGAGCATGCGGAGATTTTCTGCAGAGACACTATTGCTAAGGCTCTTCTTCTGACCTCACTTGGTCTTCCTACTCTCCACTCGGTGTCTCTTGGAAGATGTCTTGCATGTCGTCACATGTCAAGTCGCGGTGGCATGCACCGCTTCCCCAATGTTCTCTTCCATATTTCGTGTTTGGCCCTCCGCAAAAGCGCCTCAGCAAAGAAAAGATCTTGATCGACGCCGAACGCCCCGAACGCGCGCTCTCTCTCGATGAATACCGGCGACTCTCGAGGCGGCTGGCTGTTGGATTGTTGAGATTGGGATTGCAGCCGGAGGATCGGGTTGTCTGTTTCTCACGGAACGAGCTATGTTACCCCGCCTTGTTGATGGGGACGATCATGGCCGGGGGAATACTGACACCGGCCAACCCTGCCTACAACGCTCATGAGCTTGGTCACCTCATGCAGTATGTTGAAGCCAGGGTCCTGTTCACGAACCGGCACCTGTTGCCTACTGCGCTCGAAGCCGCCGAACAAGCGGGAGTGTCGAGAGACCGCGTCTTTGTTTTCGACGATGATATTATTGACGGCACTGGATCTCCAGAGGGAGATATCCAGCACTGGCAGACGATGGTTGCATCGGACGAAGACGGTTCCAACTTCCGCTACAAGGGCCTTCTCTCGAAACGGAAATACAACAGCACAATCATGATCATGTTCACCTCCGGCACGACAGGCGACCCCAAGGGCGTTCAGATATCGCACCGCAACCTCATCACTGCCGCCATGGCATTTATTCAGCGCTTGAGCCTGGACCCGGAATGGTACGAGAACCGCCACAGCCGTCATGCTCTGGGCTCCTTGCACATGAGCCACCTCATGGCACATCGCACCTGCAGTGTCATCTTCCCCAAGCTGCGCGTACCGACCTATGTGCTGCGTCGCAACGATTACATCGCGGTGTTAGAGGCGGTAGAAAAGTATGGTATCACCGATGCACTTGTACGGAGTTCGGCAGTCATGGAGATGGCCAAACATATCGATGTCTGCCGTCGCTACAATCTTCGGACGCTGCAGCATTTGGAGGCCTGTGCGGCGCCATTGAGTCAGGAGGCAAAGATTAAGCTTGAGGAATTGGGGATCGGACGTGTCTCTCGCGTCTGGGGACTCACAGAGACCGGAACGGCTACAGGGCACCACCCTCTTGAGCGAGATGACACGACCAGTGTGGGCGAACTGCACGCAAACTACGAGGCCAAGGTGACCGATCCCGCGGACGAGAACAGGGTCCTGAACAGGAACGAGATTGGCGACATCTGGCTCAGAGGACCCAGCACCACCGCTGGTTATTGGAAGAACGAAGAGGCCACTCAACAATTGCGAGGACCCGACGGCTGGGTCCGGACTGGAGACGTCGGATATGTTGATGAGAATGGAAAATGGTACATTGTCGATCGTAAGAAGGTAAGTGATTCTGTCCCCACGTGCCCACACTCGGCCTATATCGGGGTTCCTTTCGTCTAACTCGAACGGCGTATCCAGGACCTTATGAAAGTCAACGGCAACCATGTTTCGCCTGTGGAGCTCGAGGCAACGTTAATGCAACATCCCAAGATTCGAGATGTTGGTGTTATTGGAGTCGCAGTGTACGTCATTCAGTTGATGAAAGCATCTGTACTTTGAGAACACAGAAGACTGACTTGGGATGTGCGCTGCAGAGGCCTGGATGAAGGACCACGAGCCTATGTTGTCCTAACTGAACCCTCCGCGATATCCGCAGAAGAGATTGCCAATTTCCTAGTTGGCAAGGTCTCGCCATATAAATACCTGACCGGAGGTGTCTCATTCATGGATAAGATCCCAAGGAACGCGGTAAGTCTATCATCATCCTGTGTTATCTGTGAAGCCATATGACACGAAGCTAACATTCATACCCAATCCAACAGACCGGAAAGATCATGCGCAATGAGCTGCGAAATCTGGCCAAGAAAGAATTGGGCAGCGCCGGCAATTACCACGGGATCATATTGAACCACGCTCCAGATGTCAAGCGCCACGAGGAGATGCCGGTAGCAACTCGCACAGCTATCGCCGCTAATTAATTCCTTCAGCGACACGCTAGTTTTCGGATTGTATAAAATCAAAATAGAAACATTGGAGGGTTTTGAAATAGATTGTACATAAATACATTGGGAGGCGTTGTGATTTTGAGACTGGCGTATCAGGATGGGGAAACTGGCTTGGCATATAGAGTTTTTTCCTGATACCCTAATACCTGGGCGAGGGGATCAGTGAGTCGTTTATTTGTATTTGGCGTTTATTTAATCGTGATTGGTATCTACTTCCCTTTTAATCATTAGATAATCATCAATTTCTTCTATTCCTCTGTTTGTCACACTTTGAATTTGCAATAAGCTCCTAAGCAAATGGGTTCCCATCCTTACCTCGAAGTAGGAAAAGAACTACTAGGCACCTTGTCAATTACTTAGCTATTCCGCCACTCTCTACATCTCTACGCAAATTCTTTCCAATTTGTGAGGTTTCTCCCAAAGGCTGCTCAGGTACCTACCTAGGTACAGTACCTGTTCATTCACAGCGCAATCTCATTCCAAGCCGAACAATCACTGATTCGAGCTCAGTCACCGCACCATGGTTGAGACCGCCTAATGGTGGTGAATAACAACAGTATCACTCATCCACGGTTAAGATGCGGGGACGCCCCTCGACTTGATCATCTTTCCTTCTCGTAGCGCAAAATCTTGAAATCACCGAGTCGTAGCGGAAGCTTTCAAATATATATTGAGGACTCCAGGCAGCGTTATGGCAGTTTCATATTTCACGACCACCATCTCTAAACGTCAAAAAGCAGACCATCTATATACATAATGAAGCTACTGTATCCTCGGGAACAATACATGTGTTCTGAATCAGAACCTCCTCCAGAATATAAAATACTTGACTCTCATAATTCCCGCAATGAAATTATCGAAGATGAAAAAGACATATACGACACACAGAGCACCTGGAAGAAAAGTGGGATTCCTGTTGTCTTCCGTCAGTCCCTCCTTCCGATTATCCCATGTCTTCTCGTTCGCTTCCTCTTTTGTATATCCCACGTTATTTCGCACCTACATATATAGAATCCTCCTGCGTACGAAATGCTTCTAGAACTGGGGCACATTGGACGCAACTCAGTCGATCTCTTGTTCTTTCTGAAACAAATCAAGAAATGAATATACTCCAAGATCGATCGCAGAGATACGCTGCAGAGAGTGCTGAGAGTCACCCCTTTCCTCGATCGGTCCCCTGTCTGTGCCCCTGACTACTCTCCACCACCTACTGCAACTCTCCCACCTCCTTCACCTGCTCCCGATGGAAACTGGGCAAGCTGCACAGGCTTCACCTTTTCCGGATGGCTATTCGGCCTCTTCGGCATTATCCTTGCCTTAGGCGGGGATAGAATAAAAAGTTCTTGTTAGATTTTACTTATTCCATTGCTGAAAATCTGCTTATAAGAAATGCTGAGTTAGTGCTTTCTACAGGAGATTGATAGGGCAAAGGGTCCCTCTGTGTCGACCAGACAGACCATCTCACCATGTGGCTGGTGGATGATTTCACAAGGAAACCACAAAGGAGAGAATAACTCATTTAAATACGGATCGCATCCGACATCTCAATAATTCGACGCAATTAGCATCTTCAAGGCCTGATCGTTGCGCTTGATTTTGATGCAGCCTGTTTCTGGGATTGCAGTAGCAGATAACTCGATTTGGGGCAGTTAAAGATGCCGGGCTATCTCCCGGAATGTAGAATATGCATTACCTACTAGGGACAGCACAATGCATTGAATACGAATTATTCACGGTTGAGGGATTCGATTGAATTTAATCGCTGGAGATTTCTAAGCATTAGATAATGCATTTCTTGTTCCTTTTTCACTGGAAAAAAACATGCAAGTCTTCCTAATCTGCATGACCATTGAGGATATATTTCGAAAAAAAAAAAGGTCACATTTCCCGTCTCTTTTATGTACGAGAAAATTGTAGCACATGAAATATTTACAACAGCTGGAGTTAGTTTTTGTTGTCGGAAAAGCAGAACTCTATCGATAGAGAAAGAGAACGCTCAGAGGACGCTGGATGCCTCCCCGGCCGCCTTGCGCAGGAACTTCGCGACCGCCGCCGGCTGGCTGATCATGACCATGTGGGCGGACTTGACGCGCGTAATGCGATCCTGTGGGATATCGGCGAGGGATGCCATGCGCTCCTGGATCTTCGGCGGCAGGGCTTTGTCGTCGGTGCACAAGAGGTAGGAGCACGGGTAGTAGAGGTAGGCAGGATACGTTAACTTAGAATAAAAGGCACTATATACAAGTGATTGAGTCAGTTTTACCGGTCATTGAAAAGAAATGCCCATCGATATTCTGCGACCTGCGGAGGGATACTCACAGAAGCGAGTGTGGTTTCAGCGTACTAGCCCAGTACTCTGCCACTGGCCGTGGGAGATCGTTGAAGAAACGGTCAGGGCCGTCGAGTAGGTGCAGCCATCGATCCTAGATTGCCATTAATGCAATTCATCCCCAAATTGTACGTACTTCTCTTGCACATCCGATGCACACCTTGCTTAGGAACCCCGGCATTTTCTGAGGCTTCGTAGGTCCCCATAGACTCTCTCCCACCGGAAGGATGTAAGCCGCGACAAACGCGATATGCAGAATCTTCCCGCGACGAGGCTCGTTAAAAGGAGACGGCAATGGGCTGGTGGATGCGGACTGACCGTCATGGCTCTGAGAGGACCCATGATGATGCTCGTCATGGAACGCCTTGAGAGCCTCGCAGCCCACCACGCCAGCATAAGAAAACAGAACCACAACCACGTCCTTCCCGCTCTGCAGCAGGGAGTCGACGGCGCTCCGTACGACCTCCACGTCTCCCGACCAGTCAGAGACAGGGGGTTGGGCTGTCATAGACACCAGGGACACCGGGTATGTCGAGTAACCTGCCTTCTCGAGAAGCGGGATCACGTAGGTCCAGGCGACAGGGGAGTGCCAGCCTCCATGGACAAGGACGAACGTTGGTTTTGCACCCGATGGCGTATTGGATGGAGGGTACAGACGTAGGACTTCATTGGGGACGAACTCGGAGGCTGGCATCTTTGTGGTACGTAGAGCGTGTGGTTATCTCTCAAGATCTAAGGGTGAAAACTGAAGGACGGATCTGAGGCGTGCTCGAGAGAGGTCAGACAAAGAATTGAGGCTGGGACTGCCAGAAGCTGAAGATGTGAAGCGAGGGAGTCCCTGTCGCACAGGCTTTATTATTCGATGTCACCGCTCGCCTGTTGGCAGATACTGGAGAAGGACCGGTGAAATAGGACAGAGCCTGACCATGGAGCAACAACTGGCGTATGCCGATAGGAGAATTCTGTCGGATTGAAATCGGGAGATCACAGTCGGCAGAAACAACGAGATCAAATGAAATTGTATTCACTCGGATCATCCTTCTTCTAAAGATACGTGCTCTAAGGGATGGGTCGATGTACATACTCCGTGGCACCAATTGTCCGTGGGAGATGGCTACCAGCCAATGTTCTCTAACGACAGGCTCATACAGAGACATCCTCGTCCCTCACTTTGTGGGGTTGGGTGACGGTCGGCTGCTTGCACCAAGCTCTGAGGTACTGTACTTCTGGCAAGCAAATCGTGGCTATCCTTGCCAGGGTCTGACAGAACTCCAGCAGTTCTAAATCTTATTCCTACGCACTACCTCTCTAATTTCAGGTTCAGGGAAGAGCTAGATTTTATAACATTGTTGTTAGAAATGCTATCAAAGAAGGGCGCCATATCTATTGGGTCCCTGGGCCATGGTTATCAACGAATGCTTATATTCGGAAACACTCCGCCGTTCGAGAGTGATCCCCTCTCGGAAAATACAAACAATAAATAGACACCTGAAGGGGACCATATATGGGTCTCCTTCACGACCCATTCTGCTCACCATCCCGATACAGCCTCGAGAACCCCCTCCCATTCTCCGGCGGCTGCAACCAGTTGCGCTCGTCGTACTCCCACCCCTCCGCACCCTCGATGACATGGAACGTGTACGCAAACCGGCTCTTCTCCCCGGTATTCCGCTCGCTCTTGTGCAGCACGTTCCCGTGGATCAGCACGAGCGTGCCGGCCTTGACGTCCAGCATCTGGAAACTCTCATCTTCCTTCCTACTCAGCTGCGGCTCCTTCTCCTCCACCTCCTCGTCTTCCATCCCCCTGGGCATGCCCGGCCCGTCGTTCTCGACGAACTCCGTCCCACCGACCTCGGGCTTCGCCCGGACAAACCGCCTCTTGATCCTCTCCCGATGCGACCCCCTCCACATCCCCAGCGTCGCGTTGCCCGGCCCCGCGTCCTGCAGCGCGATCCACCACCCCACCGCCGACGGCGGGCTCGTGTACAGGAACTCCGAGTCGCGGTGCGGCGGCACCGCGCCCCCGATCCCGGGCTGCTTGCAGATCACCATGCTCTGGAGGCACCTTGGGTCGCGGAACCCGAGGGAGCGCGCGATCGCGGCGTTCCTCTCCGACAGCGTCACGCGCTTGAACGGCTCGGATTCGGTGTGCAGGGAGTGTCCGATCTTGTTTACGGCCAGGTGTTTGGGTTTGAGGAGCTGCAGCTTGCCGGTGACGGGGTCTGGAGTTGAAGAGAAGGCGTCGGGCTCGAAGAAGAAGCGGACCTTGTCGCCCGAGGTGAGGAAGTATTCGTCGCCGACGTGTTTGGCATTTCGGTCGGCGACGTCGTCGCCCGTCGTGAAGCGCGTCAGCGGGTGCGACTCGAGCGGGAAGGAGTCGAGCAGCCGGTGGGTTTCGATCAGGAGGGAGTCGATCTCGTCGCGGGAGAGGTAGTCCGGGATGACGAGGTAGCCGTTTTCGCGGAAGAAGGAGAGCTGGTCGGGCGTGAGGCCGAGGCCGGGGGCGGCGGCGGCGGAGGTGGTGTCGATGGCGGCGGGGGCCATGGTTGTTGTTGTTCCCGGGAGGATCTCAGGATCCCTTAGTATGTCCCTTGGTATAAACGGTATATCCTGTCTTGTTGGATGTGATTAGCTCGCCCCGTCGGCTCTCTGGGGTGTGGAAGAGACGACGAGGGTTGTGGGTGCGGGGAGAAGAGCGTGAGCCCGAGGTTGTCGCGGGGTCGTTATCTATGCGTGTTGATAATGGACGGGCTAGTCCTGATATGGTATGAGGGCGCATGCCGGCATCATCTATATAAGTCCATTCTGGTTATCTGCCTCTCAAGTATCAATTGCGCTCTCCTTGAATTGATCCAATCTCCAGGTAGTTCTGATGCTATGTGGTGTGCGTGGTTGATGGCGTCAGGATTATCTAAACCTTGTCGGATTGGAGGCGCTTTCGCGTTGTGACTCAACTGTGCCCATATCAACTTCTATCTAGATGAGACAAATTCTTCCGATAAATAGCTGTCTCTAAAGAATTACTCCTGTATAAAATATAAATATGGCCGTAACCTTTTTTTTTTCCATGAACACCCGGGCACACTACATGTCGGTCAAGTTTCCATTGGAAGTCCAGCTCACAACAGAAAAAAGGGCTCAAAAGGGACTGTAAAAGGCTGCCAGAAGAAGGTGGATAATGAAACAAGCGTTCAATAGATATATATCATGTGAAGTTTTGGAATCAGCGTCGACATATGTTCAGTACCCTCAAGTTTGTACTAGGTATATGACAACATACGCCGAACCTCGCGCCCTACGAACGGTACTTGGCTAATAGGTAGATATATAGGTTAGGGTTAGATAGGTACTGTACAGTACCTAGGTATGTACTGTACATGTACATGTACAACAGGGCAATGCTCCTACTTTATTAGAATCTTCAGTGTCTCTTTTTTTAGCAATAATGTCTTTTGTACTATACAGTACATACGTGTCTGAGTTCTCTGTTCGGATTTCATACTATTAAAAGAAAAAGAAAAGGATTACATTTTAACAGGCTTTTTCTGTACAGGATTTATACCATAGAACCGTGCACACACACACACACACACACACATAAGGCAAGGACTTTTCGACTTTAGGTCTTCGACAGATCCAAAATATCCTTGGGAAAATTCTCGCCAATCCTCACCGCTCTCACAGACAATAATGAAAAATCGCCATGGATAGATAGATATGGCAGTGGCGGTGGGTGGCTAGTTAGTAGTCCAGCCAACGGATACTACTGCAAAGCAGCGAACCTTCAGGAGCCCGATTCCAAGAACCATGCTCTCAAACGCACGAGCCGTGCCGAAACCCTCTCCAAATCAACGGGTTTCCGCGTGCGTTTTATTTTCCGCACCGCCATCGCCGCAGCGGGGGGCGGAGGCGGGGGGCGGCGGGGGTGATGTCAGCCGTAGATCATGAACCGGATGGAGATGAGAGCCATTGCCACGGGAGGATATAAATCTGCGGGGACGATAATCTGGGAGAGGAGGGTCCTATTTATGTAGTTGTCATGATACCTCTCTCTACGAGCGATACGAGCGATATACCTGAGCAGGCCTGCTACTGTCTGTTCTTTTCATGTCCACCTTTAGGTGTATATAGTAATATCTATTAAGAAGAGAGAGAGAGATCTGTTTTGACGACAACCACCCTGCACAACCTCCTCACCCCAACCTTCGACCCCGGCCACGATGTCCGACACCTACAGCAGCTCTTCCTACTACTACAGCTCTGCCACGAGCACCACAAGCGGCACCCAAACCACCGGCCACCGCTACACCACCACCTCGCACACCGACCCGGAGGGCAACACGGTCGTGCGCACCGCCCACCAGGACCTGGGCGAGCCCGCCATCATCGAGGAGCACCGCTACGATAGGACGGGCCGCGAGCTGCTGCTCGGCACCGCCGCCAGCGCCTTCGGGACCGCCACCACCGCCGGCGGCACGCGCCGCATCGAGGACCTGGGCGATCGCCCGACGCGCGCGTCCATGTACGACCCGGGCACCGCCTACGGCGGCGTGTACGACAGCGCGACGGGGTCGACGGCCACGGGGTACGATACGGGCCAGGTCGGGACGACCGCGTACAACCCGTCCACGACGGGGGCGTATGAGGAGCATTCGGATTACGACGTCGATGGCACGAGGAGGCATCATCGCGAGAAGATGGACGAGGAAGGGCGGTGGTATCATCGCGATGTAGATCGGGATGATGGCAGGACGAGGCTGCATCGCGAGCATGAGGATCCGAATACGGGGGAGAGACATCACAGTGATAGGGATTACTAGGGACGGCAATGTGCGATGGACGGTGCGGTAAGGATGTTATTTCTCTCTGAGTGACGGACAGTGAGAGGGAAGATCCTGACAGTTCTGGTGAAAACTTGAAAAAAAAAAAAGATGAAAATGGAAAAATCCTTGAGAGTGAGGACTGGGAGATCTTTTGTACAGTACCGATTTCAGCGTATATAAGCAAATGAAATCATAATATCATATGTAAATCGCCAATTTTTGACCATTCATGTTTTCGATTCCTTTTTTGTAAAGGCAATAAATATATTTTGCCCTTTTCCAAAGTGTAATCTCCTCTCCGAAAACGGATGAATCATTTTCAAGGTATTTTCCGTAGCCGATGACCATCTAGACGAGACGATCGCAAACAATGAAAGAACGGTAAGATCGATGAGCACGAAGTGCACATGCTAGCCATGGCTGAAAGGCTGCAAGTAGAGTCCCCCATAGGCTTGGTTGAGACCGCCGTAGATAATGCCGGTCAAGCAAAGTGCAACATGCAGATTGATGAGGTTCAATGAGTTGGGAGGTGAGTTCAGCATAATTTCTTCTCTCCGGACGTTTTCACCGTCGAATGTGCAATCTAGGATCGTCAGTGAGATCAACAGATCTATATCTGTATCCGCTAGACTCTGATTCTTCCCTCACTCAGGCGCTCTTGGAGTTTCCTGTACAACCCGGGTAGTTCGTAGGACCAGTGGCAGAGCATCCCCGCGACGAAGCCGATGGCGTCGTTCTTGAGTCCGACAAGCAGGCCCACAGTGACCAACATAACGGTCCATCTCTTCTTCCGCTCCGCCTCGCTCAGGATGGGCTCGACGGCCTCTTCTGTATCGCCAGACTCATTCTTTCCCAAGTCCCTTGCTCCGGACGTGTTCAGGCTCTCGCCCACGCTGGCCAGCTCCAGACCCGCGGCGATGACCATGACACCTAGCAGGGCAGAAGGGAATCGCTTCAGCAGACCCACGAGCGTCTCTCCAAGGAACAGACCAATGACGATCTTCAGCGCCCCGAGGAAAATGATGCTCGAACCGGAGCGTGCCCCGAAGCGGTACTGGGCCGCCAGGCCGCCAGAGCCATGGCACACGGGCATCGCGCCGAACCAGCAGCCGAGCAGGTTCATCCCCGCGACGCTCAGCCCGATGGAGGTGACGGGCGGGGTTTGCACGCTCGGCAGCAAGTCCCCGGCCAGATGGACCACAGCGACGACGGAGTTGAGCGTCGTCAGCGGGAGCTGGCCGATGCCAGCCCCGATGGCGCCGGTTTTCCAGTCATCTCCCTTTGGTACGGTTGTAAAGGGATGCCAGAACTGGAAGGACGGCAGGCTCGAAGCCTGCGCGGAGAGGATGATGGCAAAGACAATGCCCAGGATGAAGACAATCAGGGCGTAAGGGATCCTGCGGTAGAGGTTCGTGACAAGCAGGAACAGGAAGGCGACGACGGCCCAGATCAGATTGTCTGCCCACGCCGGGCTGGTCCAGCCAAGCGAGGAGAGGATCTTGCCGCCCGAGGAGATGACCAGGGACAAGCCCGCTCCGACCTGGATGCCCTTGACGACCGGGATGGGAATGGCATCCGCGAACCAGCGCAGGATGCCCGTGACGCTGAAGACGAAGATGCAGGCGCCCACGAAGATCCCTGCCGCCGAGATCTCGCCGGGGCTGAAGGCGCGCGCGATCGCGACGGCGCCGATGGCCTTCATCGGCTGCACGGGCAGCGGGATGCCGAAGACGACGCCGGTCAGCACGTTGAACAGGCCCGAGAAGACGAGCGTGCTGGACAGCGACACGGAGCCGTTGGCGGCGAGCGCGATGGCGATGGGCAGGAAGGTGCCCAGATCGCCCAGCGCGCCCGAGATCTCGGAGAGGGGCTGCTCTCGGATCGTGCGCACGTTGCGGGCGGAGATCTCCTGGAAGGTCCTGGCCGTCATGATGGATGGCTGCTTCTCAAGGAGCACGCAACGTAGGCGGGTGAAGAAGCCCTAGGGAGACTTGGGGACTGTAGTCGAAGTGGTGGACGATCTCATCATGATGTGGCATCCCGGAAACGGCAGTCCTGATGCTATCCATAATTGGCGCTCTGATAAGATCGCGGCACGTAAGGCGGTGGAGCGGCGCCTCCAGCCACTCGCGGGCGCGCCTCGGATCGGACCGCCGTCAGATAAGTGGAAAGACATTGACAAAGTCAAGAGGCCTCGACGTTAGTCGCAGTGATTGGTCTAGTGAATGTTCTTTGGCAATTCTGCTGACGGCCCGTAACCGGGTGGACTCGCAGATCTCCAAGTCTCACGAGATATTTCCTTAGGGCATTGACAAAGCTGCCAGCTTCGTAATAGTCACCAGCGTCGGTATTCGTATTGTGTGCGTTCTGAAGGCATATCAGGTGTATATTTCACGATCTCCAGTGACCATCCGAACACACGTGAGAATCCTCAGCACCAGGAACGATGCAATATAGTCTAATTGGGGATCTTATATCCGAAGACAGATATCTGTCGTACCGAAGGCATCTTCTGAGCAGGTTGAATGGGTACCTTGGTACCTCTGAGCAATGTTCTCGCTATATGCTGCATAGACATAAAGCCTTGTTAAAAAAAAAAGCGTACTTACCCATACAAAAGAAGTACCTGAGAATTTTCTCGCAATCCTGGAGCTTTCCCCCTCCACCGTCGTTCGTTCGTCATTACATTTGCTTCCGGAGTCCACTCGACTGCTCCTATGGACTATATATTATTTACCTGCGATGCGCGTTCACGAGGTTCAGGGGTCTGGTCCGGCCGTTGGCCTCTCAGCCCTTGGTGCTTGCTTCCTGTCACTGTCACTGCCACGTGAGACGGATGGAGCAAGTGGCAACGATACGCTGATCCTACGATCGATCCTGCATAGAAACTACCTACTTAGGCGACAAGAGAGACCATGCCGATAGAGAGCTTGAGTGGTAAGGTCGAGGAAATACAGAAGAAATTGCTAGACGTGTCGTGTACTAAAGTACATACTTGGTGCTACCATATTGACACGTTCAACAGTATGCTACTCATTCCAAAATTCCTCATTTGAACATGGAGAGTATATATTGGAAAATTGTAACTTTTCACATTCATAAGCGAGCCAACGGACTCTTTCTTTTATCGGTACTATACTGTACATGATGCCTCATTCGCTTCTGAAAAGGAGTCAAATACATACATTCCCACATATAACATACATAGCACGCATGCCCCAAACTCCAGAGGGGGTATCCCAGTTCAGTTCTTCAACTCAAAATATGGTCGGTTTGCTCGCCAAACATATAACTTTTTTTTTCTTCCCATCCCAGATAATGCGTCGGTTCTTTTCGCTCGACTCACTCGGCCTTGTATGCTCTTCTTCCCCTAAACGGCAACGGCATCCCCACGACGATGCCTCCCTCCGCGGTGGTCATCGTCGCGTGGACGAACGGACAGATAATACGGCAGGGGGTCCCAATGCTGTCTCTGGTCGAGGTATTGATATCGCCCTGCCGCTGCGGCTGTCCTTCGTGTCGGCTGATCCCGAGTGGATCCATTCAGGCTAAGTTCTCAAATCGAGTGTTCCGCTCACGACACCTTCAGCATCTCAAGCATGCCCTTGGTCTGCCACGCCTGCTGGGCGATCTCCACCTCGTCGCGCACGCGCCGGTGCAGGCGGTCGACCAGCTTGTCGATCTGCGCCGACTGGCCCAGGTACCCCGAGTAGATGTCGAGCACGTTCATCGCGACCTCGACGCACAGCTCGACCAGCCGGGGGTCAACGATGTTGCGGTAGATCCATTTCAGCACCGGCTGCAGCGTCACCTCGTCGCGGCCCTGGAGCGCCGCGCGCAGGGCGGACCGGTGCCGCAGGGCCGTGAACAGCGTCAGCTGCGCCGTCTTGTCGCCGCCCTCGAGCACCTGGTCGAGGGCGGCCGCGTAGCGCGCCTTGCGCAGGTCGTGCTCCCACGGCTGCTCCTTCTTGCGCTTCTTCCGATCCTGGCCCTCGATCACGATGTCGACGCCCTCGCCGATGAAATCGCGGCCGCGCAGGCGCTTCTCCCACCCCTTACCGCGGAGCTTCTCCTTCTTCGCGACCTTCCGGTCGTACTCGTCCAGCTTGCCCTCCAGCAGGGCCTGCATCTCCTTCTGCCGCTCGCGCTCGCGGACCTTCTGCTGCCCGGACAGCCGCGTCTTGATGGACAGCAGACCGGACTGCATCCCGACCGCGATGTGCTTGTCCTCGCGCGCGGGACCGGAGGTGATGACGCGCAGGGAGAGGATGGGCGAGGGATACTTGGACCCGGCCACGACGTTCCATCCCGTCGTCTCGAAGACCTTCATGTGCCCGTCCAGCGCGCCGCTAAGCAGTCGCTCGCCGCCCGAGGCCAGCGACAGCGCCGTGACCGTCTTCTGGTGGCTCCGGATGATGTGCAGCGGCCGGCCGGCGACGACGTCCAGCACCGCGATCTGGTTGTCCGCGGACGCGAGCACCGTCGTACCGGACGGCATGGGGAGCACGCTCTCGATGGGCGCAGCCATCTTGAACGTCATGGCGGCGCGGCCCTCGACTCGCGGATCCCACAGCCGCACCGTGCGGTCGTAGCTGCCGGACACGAGCATGCCGGCCGACGCCAGCGAGCCGGGCATGAACGCGCCGCTGCGCACATAGTCGGTGTGTCCGTGGAAGATGCGCGTGCTGTGCTCGCCGGGCAGGTCCCACAGTCGCACCGTCTTGTCGTCGCTGGCGCTGAAGAGCGTCGTCGGGTCGCTGGGCGAGAACTTGGTCACCCAGACGGACTGCTTGTGGTCCTTCCACGTCTTGAGGATGGCGCGCGAGCCTAGGTCGAACACCTGCATCGTGCCCGTGTCATCGCCGGTGACAATGATGCGCCCATCGGGGCGGACGTCGGTGCCTCGCGCGATGTCGTCGAAGCGGGTGATGGTCTTGAGCAGTTTGCGCGTGCGGACCGAGTAGATCTGGACCCGGGCGCCGGTGGTGACGGTGAAGACATCGGGGGGCTGGCTCAGGGAGGGAAACACGGAGGCGGACGAGGGCGCCGCGGGCTGAGTGATGAGGTTGACGGGGTTGTTGGACGGCGAGGGGATCAGGAGCGGGTTCTTGAAGGTCTTCCAGTACTGCTGCTCGGGCGTTAACTTGGTGGACGGCAGCGACGGCAGCTTGACCTGCTGCAGGGGAAGGACGGGGGCAGCCATGGTGGCTGGTGTCGAGAAAGTCGGAGGAGTCGCCGGCTTTATCGAGAGGCGCTGCCCATCCGCGTGTCGTGGTTTTGGTGGTTTGGATGTCTTCTGGTGATGGATCTCGAGTCGCGATCTCAAAAAGTCGAAAAGTTTATCGGCGATCGGCTAGCGTAAAGCCGGTATGTCATTTACCGCCTTCCCTACTTGGTAGTCCACATTGACCGGACGGGACAGAAAAAGACTCCAGGGGATAGCAGCAAGAGAGACGGCACTTTACCAATTGACAAAAAAAAGGTAAAAGATAAAAAAAATAAAAATAATGGACCGAGGAGAGACCACCAGAACTAAGAAAGAAAATGTGTCGAGGGACGAAAAAAGAACGTTGAAAAAAAGAACGCTGCGACTTGCCTGGATCGAACAGGCGACCTTTAGATGGCAGGCTGAAGTTGTGGCTTCAGTCTAACGCTCTCCCAACTGAGCTAAAGCCGCTTGCGTTGTGTGTGTGACGAGGCGGCAGCAATTTTGGTCTCCCTATTATTGTGGGGCGGGGTTCCTACCTAGGTAAGTATGATGGGCATGATTGCTGTGGGCTGACGACGCCGAACCGAACCACCTGTCGAATAATGCTAATTAATAAATCAATAAGCCTTTCTGGATGCTAGGTATGTATGTATTTCCACCGCCTGTGCGAAATAACCACAAAGCCCGCCAGTCTTTCATCTCCCGGATTAATAGATGGAGAATATATATATATATATATATATATTAACACCCTAGGGACCCCAGTCACGTCTACCGTCTCCTATCTCCTCACCTACTAATACTAAATCGATGACCGATCAGGACATCTGAAAGGCACCGTTTCATTCAAACAAGCATGAAATTAGTCTTGTGAGGTCAGGCACAGATGGATTAGATCGATGCCAGAAATAGTGGACTGCCGCAGCTATGTGAGAATAAGCCTTGAACAGACAAATACCATTGTCTTTCTGTTCGCAAGTCGTATATGTACTTGCATGATTTATAGTATATATGGACATGCTAGGTATATAAACTCGATAGCTATCCAAACAGGTACCTACATAGGTAGCATGGCATACGATACGAGACACTTGCCGCACCCGGAACCCCCTGTCCTGCTACTGTGACAACAGCACTCCGCTCTCTGAGCCTTCCCTTACTGTCTATCCCGGTCCAGAAAGAATGAGCTACTTGCTTACAACCCATACATAAACGTCCACTTCCGATCCGCGTACCTCTTCCCGCCGACCCTCTCCGCCTCCAGCATCTCCGGGCTCCACCCGGCAATCTTCCGCGCCTTCCACCGGTTCACGCGCTGCAGGGCGACCCGGTACGAGAGGTACCCGACCATAGCCAGGACGATCAGCGCCAGGGTGACGTAGAACGGGACGAGGTAGCGCGGGGCGTACTGGGGATGGAAGAGCTGCGAGCCGATGATGCCCGACATGTTGCCGAAGCCGTTGACGCCGATGACGAGGGAGCGTTTGCCGGGTTCTATTCTTTTTTGTCAGCATATATGCGTATGTATAGATGAGGGAGATATGCAGCTGTTCCAGGATGTGATGTAAGAGAGGGGAACTCACCAGGGGTATTCCCGCTCAGCCACACGATTGTCAACGGAGCCGAGACGTAGCTGCCGAACAGCATGATGCAGAGCGCCGCGTACCGCGCGCCGTTGTTCTGGGCGGTCACGACGACGACGAGCCCGATCAGGCAGATGACGAGGCCGGCGACGATGTGGTAGCCGCGCTCTTTTCTGCGGGAAGTCAGTTGTGATTCAACCTCTCAAGAGCTATTGGTGCTCAGGCAGCTGTAAACTTGGAGCATAGCATACCGTATATCAGAGCTCACCGCGAACAGGTACAGCCCAATTGCACCACATACGTATGGAGGGACCGACATCTACAGACATACTCCTGTTACACCCTGAAACTCCCACGAGAGCGGTAGAAAAAAGACTCACCAAATTCACCTCAATAGCCTCATACCCCAGCCCCTTCACGACAAGCGGCAAGAAAACCGAAAACGCCTGCCCCGGCACGCTCGCGCAGATATTGCACGCCAGCGCAAACCACATCTTCCAGTCCTTCGCCGTCTCCACAATATCCCTCCACGACAACCTGCCTGAGACCTTCTCCAGCCCGTCCTGGTCGTAGCCACGATGCTGCTGGACGTATCTCGCACTGTCGAGCTGCATCCGCATCGCAGCGAAGGCGCGCTGGTTGAGGGAAAGGAACCATGCGGTGCCGGGGCCAGAGGGGAGCCAGAACCAGGCGGCGGCGCCGGCGACGGTGGTCGCGATGCCTTCGATCACGAAGAGGTACTGCCAGTTGTGGAGCAAGGGTGTGTGGATGTGGAAGATGCCGTATGCTTTTGCGTTCGTCAGTCTGGATCTATATATAAATGGAGAGGCACATGCCTAAAGCACCAGAAAACGCCCCCGCAACGGCGTAGTTCCCATAGAACAGCGCAATGCGGACCGCAAGGTCGAAGCGCGTATAGAAGGTGGACAGGTAGAAGCAGGCGGTTGGGAAGAACCCGGCCTCGAAGAGTCCGACCAGCAGTCTCATCGCGATCAAGGCGCCTGATTGGTTGTCAGCCTCATGTATTGTTTCACTGAGGTACCGCTCTCAACTGGAAGGAAAAGAAATAAGAAGGTTACTCACCCCGTCCCTTAATAAACGAATGCGCGATGGTGACGATGCCCCAGCAGATCTGTCGACAGCATCAATACATGTATACTAGCCAATATCTCTTTATTCAAATCCAAGATCGACTAAAGACGAAGCATGAATTGAGTTGAAGTGGTAACTGCTTACCATCAAAATCGGGATCCAATGCTTCGCCCCGATCTGGCGCCCGATCGCCGTCGAGATGGGCTGAAACAGGACGAACATGACGAAGAACAACGATACAGCCAGGTTCAGATCGTCTGGGGAGGCGCCGATGGCTTTTGTGAAGCCTGATGAAATCATTTCTTGTTAGTAGATAGATAACTAGGTACCTAACTAGGTATGTATGTATATATGAATGGACATGAAGCCCCATCCATCTCAACATCCATCCATCAATCTCCATAGATATATAGATATTCCGGGTACGTACCTTCCGTCTCCGCATTCCCAACATTACTCCTATCCAGCCCGCTGAACAGATACAAGATCGAGAGCAGCGGGCACAAGAAAATGTCCAGCTTCCGGTTCACGGCCCGGTTGTATCTCTTCTCTTCGGGGGTTGCTGGGATGAATCCTGCTGGGATATCTGATGATCGGGGTGGATCGTTCTCCTGGGTGCTGGTCTGGCTTTTGTCCCGGATGGTGTGGGCTCTGTCTGGGTGTGAGGGTATATTGTTATTATCGAAGTGATATGCAGACATGGGAACAAATAGTAAAGTGGAGAGTGATCTAGATAGATAGGTAGATAAACCAATGAACTCAACAGATAAATACCAAAGTCTAGTTTAACTTTTACAGCCGGTGATCGATAGAATAAACGCCCTCGACTCTCACTTCTCACACAGCTGTTTCAGTCAACCTCTGACGGCAATGGGCGTCAATGGTAGAGAGCCTCATACCTTATATAGCCCATAGCCCAGCTACCCAGTCAGCAAGCAAGTCAGATAGGCACACGTGTGTGAGTACATACGTGACAAGGTATCTGGTTAGTGCTGAACAGCATCAACACCCCCAATTTTGCATCACTTCATCCATTCTCACCGCATAGTGTCTTGGTCATGTTCCATCTGTTCTGTCCCGTTCACTACCAAGTAGCTAGATCGCTAGCGATATAGCTCCGCGTATCTCCGCGAGGCAGGAAAGGCTCCAGCGAAGCGAGAAAAAGAAAAAAAGCACGATATGAAAGATAGTGCAAACATTCATGTCTGTGGGGCCTCGACCTTGCCGGTGTAGGGAAAAAGCCAATGGTTATAAAAAGCAATACACCGTGACACTGGGTCCTCGACAACAGCACGAGGTAAATCACATCATCTCTCGTATTCGCTTTCGCGGGGCGAACGGACGAACAAGCGAGAAGCAGAGACAAAAACCGGTGAGGATTCGAAGACACGAAAAGCGCGCTGGATACGAAGTACGGCCGCCCTCCAAGATGAGAAAGGGACGTACAGTAAGTAGATAATCGTCTAGAATCTGGAGTACCGTTAACACTCGGGTCGTATGTATGAGTCAAGAAGACACGTAATCCGTCGTGTGATATATCGCGATGTATATCTATATCTATGGCCCAGTCCGTGCACCTGGCTCCGGGGAAGAAAGGAAGCACTGCGGCTGAAACCAGGTTCTCGGGACTGAATAATCTCGTGTGCAACACCGGGCGCTCGGTATCGCGCGTGGAGATCTGCAATGCTTGTGCACGGGGAAACTCTTGGCGAGGATCGGACCAGGGCGATCTCGTATTCGGGCACGCTTGTATCTCAGTGCCAGGGGAGTCGCCCGTCAATTGTCCACTAAGATCCAGGATTCGAAGATGCCAGTGTTTTAATTAGAACACAGAGCAGGCCGCAACGCCCGGGAGCGAGGCGGAGTACGCATGGCTTGCAGGGAATCCAGGGATTTCCTCACGCGTGATCTGTCCCTCTCCACAGCTGGAGCTTCCAATTGAACGGAATGCTTTTCTTGGCTAGTCTCCGCAAATCGCGAGGTCAATGCCATGGATGGTCCGATGATCAGTGCGGCGGTAAAGAAAGACAAGATCATCTATTCGCTGGTTCATCAATAATGGATGTCTTTCGGTTTCCCATAGATCTGGACGTATGCTGACTTGGGGACAAGTGCATACTACCACCGGTGAATCTTTGCATGGCTAATACCAAAACAGCGAGTATCATACGAAAACTATAAGTATGGAAGTAATATAGATAGATGTACGATTTCCCTCAAGACATCCCTGGATCTTCGAGAGCATAGAGCTCAATCATGGAGACGTCGTACATACAGTACCGTACACCGAACCTCGTACCGGGCACTGGCTCCCCATCGGCCTGGCTGAAACCATCTGGGATCAGTTCCGCCATGCGGAAGACGAGCTAGCCCGTCTCGGCACATTATGCGGGACCGTAATCTCAGGCAGAAACGACGTCGACAGCTCGACGGCCGAAAGAACTCTTCTCGACGTCGCCTGTACGGGATCATGGTCCGCCGCGTTCGACCTTCCTCCAACCCCTGACGGAATTGGCGGATCCGTAGACGGAAACGTGAGCCGCCGCAGCCTCGCGACAATCGCATAAAACTCCGCGACCATCTTTGCGCAGTCTTTCGCGGCCTCGTTGTCATTCCGTCCCGACTCTTTCAGGTCGTACAGAAGGCTCTCGATCAGCCGGATATCGTCGATCCGGGCGTGCTGCGGGAGAAGCAGGGAGAGCTCCAGGACGAGGGCCGCGTTGAAGGAGTAGTGGAATGGGAGGGTCAGCATCATGACGGCGGGTCGGGACTCCGCGAGGCCGCGGATCAAGTCTGCGTTGCGGCGGGCGGCGTCGATGCATGTGGCGATTAGGGAGTCTGGGGTCTTTTGGTGGTGCTGGCTCTGCGTTGAATCGAGGAAGTAGTATTCCATCCGTCTTTTCGCGGCAAGGAGGAGGAGAGGGCGGGTGCAGAGAATAACAAGCTGTCAAACGTGTGAACAGAAAGTCATATTGTTGAAATATCCAAGAGTAATACTTACTTGGCTGTATATCATGTGCAGTATAATCTTGTTGGGGTTTTCAGCTGACGGTGATACAGTGAGCCGTAAACTTGGGGGTAGCGAATCAGACCACTCTGATAGTTTCCGCAGGCAGTCATTGATATGAGAAAGGACAATAGAGGGTTCCTCTCTCGAGCGGGCTCCGTATATCTTTTCCATCACATCACCCATGATGTACGCTAGTTGGACATGGGCCCGGAGACCGTCCGGTCGCGGTAGATCGCCCTCAGACTAGAAAGTCCGTTAGAACAATAAGACAGACTTGACAAAGGGCCGAAGGCAAACAGAAGCTTCAAATGAGCTTACCTCCCCAGTAGGAAAGCAGGGTAGCTCAAGCGTTATAGAGTCGTTTGCTATACTCGACGGTCTTCCCGTAAGACAGCTAAGCCAGCTGAAGCAACTGTCAACCTTTCATCCTACGGCCTCGTAAGCTGGTTGATTGACGCCTACCGATCAAGAATAAATATGTTCCAGAACTCCCGTTTCCTCTGCTCAGTCGCAACAAGCCCCTCATGCAAACCATGCGCCATGGCAATTCTCATCGCAGCGCAGATATAGATGTAGGCAGTGTCCCTGCGATTACTCCCCAGGAGATAGTAACTCATAAACATCAAAGCATGCATATCAGTCAAGGTTGAATCGTCCAGCGGGTTCCCCAGGAGCTGTTTCGCCCGCGTGAAAAAGGTCTCCCCGGGATTATGCTCTCCCTTTTGGGCCGGGAAGCAGTCGAACTGGCAAGCCAGGGCTAGTGTGGCGTTGAGAAGACACAGTCCTTTTGTCCCAACGCCCTGCACGGCGGTCGCAGCGTGCGGGAGTATCTCCCGGAGATTTCCCCAGTAGTAGATGCCACCGCAGCCGAACGGATCGTCCCTATCCTTCGTGTACCCCCAGAACGTGTCGAGCAGACCGGCTATCTCGTCCACCGGGGGGAGTTCTAACGGGTCCACTTCTTCCAGCGCGATGGGACGCGAGTCGTAGGTGTGGATGCGGCCCAACAGTGATGCAAAGGAGGTTTCGATCCCGTTCCCAGGAGGCGATGCCGACCTGGAAAGTGCCGGAAGGACCGTCGCAACGAGCGTACGAATCTCGTCTATGAAGACACCGCCAGAGGAAGCGCCCGAGAATCTCGCATAGGTATCGGAATACCTCAATATCCGACCCTCGGGAATATCCTGGCGGACGGGTTCCCCGTCCTCATTGTGATTAGTATTATAATTAGTAGTAAAAGTAGTATTTTGAGAGGTTTCCAAAGACGATTCCGATGATGCAGTCGAGGCCCATTTCTGAAGTAGCTCGTTCCTCCGCCGCTCCGAAGGCACCGCTTCCTCCAGGCACTGTCTGAGCAGCGCACATTCTCTCCGCAGCGCCTCAAACTCGCTCTTGGCGACATATATGCGCTCCGTCACGGACGGATAGACGCACTCTCTCGAGTGCCGCCTGCACGCTTGACAGGGTGTTTCGCCCGAGCATTTTATGCGACGGACGTTGCAGGGGTTGCAGCTGACAATGTTAATTGCTGGCTGGTTGGACGCGGGTTGCCTGATTCCAGACTGGAGATGGAGATACACTCACGCGCAGACGACGCGTCGGCGATCAGAAGGGGCAACTCTACGGCGCCTCTTGTTAGAGGGCAGCCTCTGTTGTTGTAGCGTGTGGCCTGGGCTCTGACGCTGCGACACCGAGGTTGCGTTCAGCATCGTGCGGTGGACGGAGACATCCTGCGCGGGGGGCCTCTGATGCAGCTGTCCGATGTCTACTGTATGCTGTACATGAGGCACCGAGAAACAGGGAAATCGAGCACACGAGATGGAGGTGAAGAGCGATGTCGATGATGAATCCAGGTTCTTTGCGCCAGGAGCTGATCGACCGTGAGCGTCTTGGCAGGGAGCGGGACGGCTTGGCGGCAGACCTGCAGTCAGCACATACAGAACGATCTCCCCAACCGATCCTCTGAGCATTATCGATCTCCCTGTTAACGCTCGGGAGCTGCCTCTGGCCTCGACTCCACATTGTCTACCCGAGCAGTGCTATATTCTTTCGCATTCTGTCGAATCAAATCGCACTGATTATTTGCAGCCAAGAGAGCTCCGCACTGTGTGCATATCCTGACTTGGCGTCTGCAGGAGCGACGACAGGTGACAGGCCAAGTCGACGTGGATTTGCTCTCTCATACTCTATTATTGCCAACCAAGAATTTCTTTTATCGATCGTTTTGAAATGGTTATCTTATCCCATTTGAGCACGTATAAAACCCTAGTATCTTTCCCGAGCAAGCCTGCATGCTGGCCTGGTCCGTGGCAATGCTGCTTCAAACCATGACGGAGCGAATTGTGCCTGGCGTGGGTCTTGGCACCAATCATGCTTCCATATGCGGCATTCTATCGGTATCGGAATATTCAGCCGTCATTATTGCAAGCGGTTAACAGAAATCACTAGAACACTAGGACAAAGATCAGTGCATACAAAGATTGCACCAGGGTTGGTCTGCTTCTCCTATCACCGTCCACAATGATTCAAACATCAATGTGCTGTGTCCACGCTAGACGTTTTCCGGCTGAAACACTATCCTTTCGTCTCACATCTAAAGGAGATTGAATGAGAGCTCTAGAGCGCTAGGCCTTCCTAATGCCCAGCCACTGCATTAACTCGGCTGCCCAGGTTTCCGAAAGCGTCCAGGAACCCGATCAAGAAGTACGCATGGACTGTGCTTATCAGAGCGAGCCATTGGGCGCCAGTTCGGGAGACAATCGAGCTTGCTTGCCCTGCCTTGGCATGGAGCACCGAGAATAGCAGACAGCACTATTCGCTGCCGAGATGCCTGAGCAGGCGCCAGGCTCCACACCCGAAACGGCACAGATGGATTGGCGACGTTTCGCGCGAGGTTAAAAGAGAACAGGGCATCGCAGCCAGCAGGCCAGCGTGCGGAATGCACATCATCCAGCCGTTTTTTCTATGGCTCGTCTCCGCGAGCTCCGCATGCCACTGGGTCCTGGGGATTGGGGATCGGTACACACCCGTACCGAACACTGCCCTAGGGAAAAACGGATTGAGATTCTTCAAACGGCGGTCAGACATGCTATCCATCCCGTCCTTGCCTTGACGGCTGTCCGCTTCCACGCGGCAGGCCGCGTCGTGCGAGGCGGAGCTGGGTACCGCGTAACCGCTCGACGTGAGGAACAGCCTGACAGTCCATCAGACTGCTGGATCCGGGTGCGTCCACTTCAGAGACATGCTCTCGTTCACGTGGATACCAGGCTGTTCTTAGACAGAACACGTCTTCTCCGGGGTGTGAGGGATGGAGAGCGAGGACAGCGGGCGCGCGGAGACGCAATATGACCCGATCTGGCAGGGCGCGGTTACATAAGCAGCCGCCCGACTAGGACCCACTCCACGTGACCCCGGGCCGACTCCGCTCCGAGACATGCGACGGCGATCGCGTGTGGCTGGGGATGCGGCGCTCTCGGTCTCTCTTCGTCTCTCTCCGTTTCTTTTCTTTTCGTCTGGCCGTCGGCGTCGCCGCTTTCTGCTGCTGCTCTGCCATCCTCCCTGTGTCACTGTCTGGCCGCTGCGCTGCGTGCATCCCGGTGTCTGGGATAGCTGTCGATACCCGTCGAGACCCGCCGCCAGATCGGTCTGGTGGAGCGCGCTGGCCAGTCCTCCGCTGCCCAACGCCCGAGCCGGCCGGGGCCCACCAGCCACACGCTGGCCCTTCCCCAGCCTCTCGCTCGATCCAGCCAGACCAAAACATCCCCACCGCCCGCCAGACAGCACGTCTGCATATCGCCTGGCCAGCTCCCTCTCCTCTTTTCTTTCACCGTGTTCAGACTCGCCGCTCGACGGCGGCTACAGGTGGCCTTTCCTAGGCTATTTCTTTGTTCCTCCCGCACAATGGTGCTTGTTTGCTCGAATTTGCTCTGATCTCTCAGCGCCGTGTCCTCCAACCCCTCTCATTTACCCGGCCCGAGACGTCAGCCTCGAACGTCAGCGCCCAGGGCTCCCCCAGCCTCCTCCCTAGGCGAGGTCTGGATGCTGGCCCCTGTCGCACCTGACCCCCCTTTTTTTCTCTTTTTCTGCAGCGTGCTGTCAACGCCAAAACTGCCCCCATGGTGTCCATGTCGAAGCCCGCAAAGTTGCCCAACGTCCACACGGCGGGCATCTACGCAGACATGGCTCTCGACGGGCCCGCGATCGGGACCTTGGTCGCCGTCATTGACCGGGCCAAGAACCTCCCGAACAGAAAGACGATGGGAAAGCAGAACCCGTACTGTGCTGCCCGCCTGGGAAAAGAAGCAAAGAAGACGGACACCGATATGAGGGGTGGGCAGACACCAAGATGGTACGCAGGACGATCCCCCGCTCTCCTCCCTCCAGACCAGAAGCCCTTGAGTGGGAGATAGGTACTAACTCATGGATTAGGGACCAGGAACTTCGATTCACCGTTCACGAGTCTCCGGACTACCAGCAGCTGAAGGTGTCTATCTTCAACGACGATAAGAAGACGGACCTGATTGGCGAGACCTGGATCGACCTGAAAAATGTGCTTACCCCAGGTGGTGGGCAGAGTGACCAGTGGCATCCGTTGCAATACAAGGGAAAGTATGCTGGCGAAGTGAGGATAGAAATGACTTTCTACGACTCCCGGCTAGAAGATGAAGCAGTCGTCGAGAAAAGGAGAGAGGCGGCCGAGAAGAGCCAAGCGAAGAACAGCGGCCCCGGTACTGCTCCTGCGTCGTCCTCGCTTTCAGGCCCACGGCAACCAAAGGTCCTCAAGAGGCGGCCTCTTCCCGCGGATCCCACCGGCGCATCTCCCGCCCGAAACGCTGCTCCAGAGCATGTGCAGCCTGCCCCTGCGCAGGCTCATTCGTCACCGGTGAGACCCGCAATGCCTGACCAGAATCACTCTACGCCTCCGCGCCCTGTCGGCCCGGAAACTGCACGGCCCACATCGAGGCATGCGGCGGCCCCAGACACCGTATATTCCACGACTCCGCATGGCTCATCGCCTGGAAGTCGTCCGGGAAGAGGGTACGATGCTCCAGAGGATTTCCAGAGGGAATGGGCACCCCCCAATCCCCGTCATGCAGTTGCGAACACCCCACCGTACCCTCAGGACCCGCGACCATCTCACCGGGAACAGTCCGCGGAACCATACGACCCGCGCTATCAGCAGCCAAGGCCTCAAGCTGAGTATGATAACACTTACCAGCCGGAGCATCACCGGCAGAGGCAAGAGGTGACATCCGGTCGATACGAGTATCCTGAAGAGGCGTATCCCAGAAACCCATACGAGACGCCGCCTCGACAGAACAACTATCAGCTTGTGACCCCGGAGCAGTCCCGATACAGCGGCGATCAGGCATCCCACGGGCAAAGGTCGAGAAATTCCCCATATCAACCGGGTCCGCTGGGCTACGCCTACGACGCTGCTCCTCCCGAATCTGCTCTCCCTCGCTCGACCCCAGGCTCTGCTGAACAGTACCATCGGTATAACACCACACCGGTGAAAGGCGACGTCTTTCGAGATAGCCCCCGCCGCAACACGGTGGGCCGCGAAGACTATCATCCCGAGTATGCGTCGATGCAGCCTCGCGTGGAAGACGAAGAGGACGAGGAGCCCCCGCCCCCACCACCTGTTCATAGGTCTGGCCTGGTACAAACAAGTCAACATGGACAACCAAATCAGCACACTGGAGCTTCTCCTACGACTTACCGAGCCTACTCGCCGGAGTTTGCTCCTTCCGCATCGCAGTCGACCAACTTGGAGCCCGCCACTTCTGCGTCCTCCCCGTCATCTCAGACCTCATACAGCCAGCCGGGAAAAGGTCGTGTCCAAGATCTGCCCTCGCACAATGACGTGCAAGAGATGCCACCGAGTTTGGTCGCAGGATATGATCCAACCGTCGCTGACGCGGAGTCTGAACGCGTAATCCGCGAAAGTCGGGCTAGCAGAAGGCACAGCAGTATGCATCAGCCAGCCCCTCAGCCTTCTGAACCCCAATATCACCAGTCTCAGGCATCGGAATCCCAGTATTACCAGTCTCAGCCTTCTGAGCACCAGCCTCAGCCATCTGAGCCCCAGTATCAGCAGTCTCAGCATTCTGAGTCGCAATATTACCAGCCCCAGCCTCCCGAGTCTCAATATTACGCTTCTCAACCTTCTGATCCACAATACCACCAGGGTCAGCATCCTGAGTCTCAGTATTACCAGCCTCGGTCTTCTGATCCACAATATTACCCTCCTCAACCTCCCGACCCACAATATCACCAGTCTCAGCATTCTGAGTCCCAATATTACCAACCTCAGCATTCTCAATCCCAATATTATCCGCCTCAATCTTCTGATTCGCCATATTACCCAGAACGCCTGCGCTCGTCTCCGGGGCCAGTTGATGAGGGAGCGGATCCGCGATCAAATTCCGGCGTAAGCAAACCGAGGTCCACGAGTCCCGACATCCGTGGTATCCCTCCGAGGAAATCTGTCAGTCCCAGGCCTCCGCCCACGGAAGAACGTGGCTTGACAGGCGTCCCATTTTCACCGGACTCGTACGATGCCTTGAATCCAAATGCAGGAAGAGCGTCTGCCACTACAGCTCCAGCTCCGCGATATGAGACTCCTGAGCAGGCGATGGAGGCAGCGAGACGGACCGAGCTTGAGAAGGAGCGCGAACTGCAGCCAATAATTGGAAGTGATGGTCGGGTCATCGATCCTTCGGACCATCTTCCTACTGATACCTGGGCCCCTGAACCTGAGCGCAAGTCCAAGAAACCGGAGGTCGTTGTTCGTTTCAAGCATCCGCCTCCATCAAGCACAATGGGTCCGCGCCCGTCACCGAGAGATTCTGTGGCAGCACGGCCTCCGCCGAATCCACAGGTCATAGAGGTTGCACAAGCTGAACGTTCCAGACACCGCCTGCAAAGGTATCACGCTCGTCCTCAGTCCTATGCCCAGCCGAGCTCGAGTTCTGCTTACCAGGCGGTTCGGGTGGAGAGTGGTGGTCGTGAATACCACAGTCGCGGTGGCTATAGTCACCACAGGAATTATAGCACGCCTAACGCTTATGCTCCTCCTCCTCCCCCTCCTCCTCAGACTCGTCGGAGATCCATATCGCGTTCTCCCTCGAGTCTCTATGCGCCAGAAGAATCTACCCCTCCAATTCCTTCTAAGGTACCAGTTGCGCCGCCTATGAACCAGAGCCATCCGATGTTGGGTCCTACTAGTAGCACTACCACTACTGCTCCTCCCAGTGGCAGTCTGGATGCGCTTGCCCAGGAGATGAAGACGATAGATATTGGATCCGTCGGTTGTCGCTCCGGACGGAACGGAAAGAGATATCACTACAATCCCCCACCAAGGGCTCCTCCTGTGGGTGCTGGTTACGCGGTGTAGTCGTTTGATGGCAGCCACAGGGGGCGAAGTAGCTTGCTGCTCTACCTGATCTGTTTCCCGATTCCTTTCATGTTTCATGAGTCATGGTTTTTATGATGTTTATGATGTTATGTGCTCTTGTCATGGAGTTTCTTTTTCTTTTCGGCGATTATTTTTTTCTCTCCTCTTCAGCAGTCACGCAGTTTTGTTTTTGATATGCTATGTGGAGGAGAACGGTAGGTTATGTGTTATGATATGGATGGCGTTCACGTTGTGCTTGCTGTGTTCATGTTTCTGATATTGTACACATAGGCGCATATGCATACAGACTGAGAAAGAGAAAGAAAAAGAAAGGATGACTTTTGTATGTCCCTACTCTAGGTCTTCTCTTTTCGCTATTGATAGCTTGAAACTTATAGCTCTCGCCTGTAGACTCATCAACCATGTCATGTAATGGAAGCCACTAATGGGACACTAGGTCCTAGTGCCTACGTAGGTATCTAGATAGTTGCCCTCTCCAGAGACCTTACGAAGGTAGCATTCAGGAACTTACTTCCTTCCACAGTCAATAGTTAGGAAGGGACATCACCTATGATACCTATCTACCTAGTCTAACCTGACCTAACATATTTAATCTAGCATGGCTGTACTTTATATACATATAGAGTACTGGTACGTAAATGTCTTGGTCCCAATGTCCAATGCCACTACCTACTGAATGACGGGTGAGTAACCCTGCATTTCATTGCACAGAGAGAGAGTCCACACACATACACATACACAAATTATTATTATTAATCTTCCAGAAGGCTCTGTCACTGTCACATCTCCTTCTCTGTCTGTCTGTCTGTAAGTGCACATCAGGCATCAGGAGTGGAATTTGGAATTGGAACCTGGATGCTGTCCCACACTCACTCTCCATTGGTTGGAAAACTTTTGCAGCCACCATCATTAATGATGGTGATGGTGATGGTGAGCAATAGCCATTGGCTGCAATGCTAGAGATCCTCCTTGGACGAAGCATCGCGTCGGGCTTCGCTGTCGAACATGTTGTATATATAAACAAACAGTTCCAGATGTGTGGATTAGTTAGATAAGGTTGCTGGTTGGTTGGTTGGTTCCTTTCCCCAAGGTTTTAGGTTCCAAGGTTCCATGGTTTCAACTTTCAAGGTTCCAGGGGTCATGTCCAGACCAGTATTGTGGATTCTACTGTACACATGTACTGTACAATATCTACTTATCTGATATTACACACCTACATAACATCCTATCATTTATCTCCGAGGTAACTAGGTAGAGTCTAGTCTGATCTGCTCCATCCATCTGGACAACTTGCAACATCCAAAAAGGGTAGAAAAGATAAAAACAAAGGATGGGAAATCTAAATAAAAGCCAGAGCTGTGATACAGATACAATGTTCAGGCAATTGACCTTCCTCCCTCTCTCTTTTCTGTTACTCACTCAGTCAGTTAGAGTCAGTCTCAGTGTCAGCGACTGCGACTGTGATGTGACCGTGATAGTCCCAGACTTGATTGACTTGACTTCACTCGAGTCAGGCTCCTACTTAACTCGCAGCGAATTTGAGGCTCTCTTCTCTTCCCTTCATGCCCGAGGCTGTGAGGCTGAGCCGTGAGTCGTATGGGCAAGAAAGAAAGCCTCAAACACAATCCAATTAAACATTACCGTCTGAGAAGCATCTTCGAAAACCACTGTACGAGTGAGGGTGTTCGTCCTAATAATGCATCTGTCAAATTTCCAAAACATGAACGTTGGATGCCCTATTATTTATCGTATGCATGATCTCATCGTACAGTACATAATCTGCAGCGACATGCAGCCCTCAGCCCTCTTCCCATGCACCGCACCCACCGGTCCAAATTCCCGAACGGGGCGGGCAATAATAATATGAAATGAAATCACGGCATCGCTGTGGAGGTACATGTACCGAAATCTTGGACCGTGCAGTGTGTGTGCCCTATACATTGCTTCTAGCCACGCAAGCGAGGCAGGGATAAGTACTGTACATACAGTAATTTCGTCCGATCGTTGATGCCCAGTCAGACGTCAGACGGTTTCTTTCCCCTGGTTGGGCAGGTATACCGAGTAGGCAGGTTATTGGGCCGAAATCCAGCTTAATTATTATTCCGTGTGGGATCTACCACCCTACGGAAGAAAGGCTGAAAATCTGAAGGAGAAATTTGGATGTACATTATTACCTCCTAGGTGCCGGGTACCTATCATGTGATCATATAATAATGAGAGAGATGGGGTAATGTACCTCGCACAATATCCGGTAATAATATATCAGACAAAAACCTCGGATAAGTAAGCCACAGCAATGGGCCCGTGGTGAATCGTCAAGAGACTAAGTAGGTACCGAAAATAAATATAAACTATACAGCATCAGCATTGACCTCGCACGGACCCGAGAATCAGGGAGGGTCTTTCCGGCAGCAAAAGAAAAACCAAGAAGACGGGACTCCATCCCGAATATAACTCTCGACAGTGTTGCCGTATTCTATCATTTTCCAAAATTGGAACTCCCATCGCAATCTTCGAAACAGAGGTTTTTTTCTTGGCCCTTGCTGCGCCACCATCCCCCGGAGTCTCGATGTTCGCTCTTTGTCATCCATCCAGGGTGTGTCTGTCTCATCCCGGTTGGCTCTTCTGGCTCTGGCTCTGGGCTGCTGATTCAGCATTGAGTGAAACTGCATTGATCGTACGAAGGTCGCTACCAACAGATCCGACAATGTCCCCGTCTCAGTGGGAGAGGAAGAGGTTCACGGAAATTCCATCTCCAGATCTCGCTTACAATAGGGTACGTTGATGTTATGCCATTTGCGGTGGCAACTGGGCGCATGGATCAGACGGGTGGTACCCGATCTGCGGGTGGTGACGCGTTTTGATTCATCTATCTGTTTTTGGAAAAAAACGAACAGGCCAAACCGCCCGCCCGCCCTGACTAGTACATCCTTGATGCTAGTCAGGGACACCTGCCGTTCTGCGTAAAAACATATAGCCGATTTCTGCTGAAAATGCCCCGATTTTGAACGATCGCGTGCTGATGGAAGTGCCGGCTGCCCAAGCTCCTCGCCATAGTCTATGACATGTTCCATTAATAGAACTGGGGACCAGACTATTTCCTTGGCGCCGATCTAGTGCCCTCGTGGGACCCTTATCAAGTCGGAGACTCGGACGTCACGCGTCTCTAGTCAGGAACGCGCCGTTGAGTGACAGTTTTGCTCTCTCTCCTTTTGCATGATTTGCAGCAGGGATGCAGCTTCAATCTCTGGGCCTCGCGACTGAGAAACAAGCCTTTTGTCACGATTGGTGCGGAGGAGGCCTTAGCGACCTCGGTCACCGTTCCAAGTGAACTCTGGACTGCCGGATCGAGTAGTAACTATGTTTGAAATGCCCCTATTAAGCTAGCTTGATAGACAGAGCATTGAGCACTTAACGCTACCTATCCAGGTATATCCCCCGTTAGTTACCCATTGGACGACGGTCTGTTCTGTTTGTGGGGGGGGTCTGGAGTGTGCCCTAAGACAGCTGGGTTCAGACGTCTGGCACATATATGCGTACTTCGTGCTTCCAAATCAGGGTTTGAGAGACAGCTCGAGATCATCCATACTCGAATAAGCGCCTTTTGTCTCTGATGAATAGCATAGATCGGGTCTCTCCTTAGATCTGACGTTGTGTATCTGCCGTTTTTTCCCCTGAATCTGTAGCTGTAGTTGCTTACTTTAAGTGAGCTCCTCGTCTGCTGCTATTCGCATCGAATATGACCGTCCCATCTTTTCACTTCAGCGAGTGTGTGTGCACACAGCAACGGCACGTACGCTCTTCCACACGTATGAAGAAGAAGACGGTAAACAACGTCGACCCTCAGGTTCATTCATTGCACCTCGGGGTCTGCCACAGCGCATCATTCATCAGTCTTCCTCGTACGGTCGTTCCCTCGGCACTTCCTCGCCCTCGTCCCTGTTCGTCCCAACTTCTTATTCACAGACATTGACTCATCCCGTCTCTCTTGATAACTTCGCCGATTGCATCCTTTCCTCGATTCACCTGTGGAAGACATTACTCATTAGAAGAACGGGGGGTTAAACACCACCATCATGGACCACGACCAAATCCTGAACCCCTTGAATTGCACCAACCTGGCACCAGACGAACCAGGTCAACCTTGGACAACGGTCTTCGATCCTGTCCCTGGCCACGTACTGAGCCACTTCACCGTGCAGAGGCCGGGTTCCTCTTCTTCTGTCGAAAGTCCATATCGAGCTCGTGCAGTAACCCTTCCTTCTTCACTCTCCCCACAGTCTTTCTCAAGTTCGAGAACTGCCATGGATCTTCACCTGTCTCCGTCGCCTCTCTCGGGGTCTCTTCAGGCTGACCCTTCTTCCTCTCCCACCGTCACAACTCCCACCACTCCCAGGATGCATCGAAAGGGCAGCAGCAGCGTCAGCAGCAGCACCATCAGATGTGAGTTTAGCGAAGGACCGTGTGCAACTGGCGGGGAGAACCTCCGGAAAGTAATCTCCCATATCTTTGGTCGGAACAAGAGCTGCACCAAGCTCTGTCCGGACCATGTATGGGTCCATTACTGCCGCAAGCACTATCAGCGAGCTAGATATCGCGCTTCTCTCTGGCCCTTCACACAGTGCGATCTCCTGATGGACTCCCTGGGACGCATGCAGTCCTGGGGAGGGATAGAGAGCTTCGAGCTCGTGCTGAGAAAGCGCGAGACAAAACGCACCCAGGGCACCAACGACGCAGCGGCAGCAGCAGCGGCAACAACAGCAGCAGACGACCAGGACGCCTTCGCAGCGGGGGCTCAGACCCCTGAGCTCATGTCCCCAACGAGTGCGGTCGGTTCTCCGGCCTCTTTCCACAGCACTCCAGCATCAGCGGCAGCATCCCAGAGCGGCACGACAACGAACAGCAGGAGGAACAGCACCGGCAAGAAGTCCCCGACCATCCCACCGTCCCCGGTCCCCGACTGGCTCCGTCAGGAAGTCGGGCCGAACAAGTCATTTGACGAGATCAGGGACATCATCGAGCGACTCCGCGTGTGGATGGCAGCTGAACAGAACGCCGGCCACAGAATCTCCTTTCCAGACATTGAGATCCTTCCCAAATTCCGCCCAGGCTGGAAAGTGGCCCAGCAGGAGATGGCAATGGACGAGGATGAGAACGGCGAAGCTGAGGAGGAGGAAGAAGGAGGAGACTTTGGAGTGCCGCAAGGCTCGGCGGGAGGACACCTCTCGCGGGTCAACAGAAAGGGCGCGGTCCGCAAGATCCCTGTCACTACTACTGCTGGTCCTACAACGACGACGACATCCTCACGCAAGTGAGCCGACCAGCGAACCCCACATGCAGCACCATGTGAATAGATGAACTACAGTTGAACAGAACTAGCGGCGGTTGGCGGGAGTTTCTTTCAGCTTGGCGTCAGTTGGGATAGAATGGCTTTCCGTTTGGTGGAGGTTTGAACAAAGGCTTATCATTCTTATCTGGCATTATGGGGCTTCTGGGTTATCAATTGGGAAGGGGGCATTGGGACGGAAAATGGGCGGCTTTCTGGGTTTCTGGGTCTCCTGGTTTTTCTTTCAGGTTTTGAATGTATCTAGTAATGAGCACCTATGATAATGGTCACGATCTGCTGGAGACCGGGACCAGGTGGCATTTCATGCTTCTAGGTTACAGTACTCAGCAGATTTGACCTCTCCTTTTAACCCTGGTTTCGAAAATTCAATACACTGGAGGGTGCCAAGGCAGCGTTTGCACATTCTACTCCTTTTTTTTCTTGGTCTTTGGCGCGTAGCTGACTGGTGCATCATACACCCTTAGAGATAGAATTTGAAAAAAAAAACGAATATCTAATCTCATTACATTCATAAACATTACTAATTCTGGCATCTAGGCAGTCGTACATATCTACATGTGGAAACAGACAAACGCCATAGAAAAGGGAGAGATAAGACCAGGAAAAGAGGAACCGCAAAACCCCAGATAAAATCCTGAAGGCAAGGAGGCGAGAGAAGTTCCGCTCGAGGGGTCCTCATTGCGGAGGATAACCGTTGGGATAGGGATATAGTTGCTATCTCCCAGCAGATTGTAGAAAAGTCAGCGACTGGAGCAGACTCACGCAGACAGTGTAGTCACGTCGCAAATAGAGTGAATTGTCGGTAGGACAGCAACTACCTTTCGCGAATCGTTCGCCAGAAGTACGTAAGACACCACGCGAGATGTTACGAATGATCCGGGATGAGCTCGTAGCCGCCTTCGGAAGGCAGCACGCGTGCCGCTGCCACTACAGCCGCAGCACAGAACACGGATATGCACCAGCTCACGGTGCAGAGAATCCAGGATTCATCCAGCTTCCAACCGACAAAGAAGCGGTCATCGTTGTCGTACAAGTAGGCCTGTCGAGAATATCAGCCGCATGACCCGATATAAACGATAGTTGTCCTTCTCTACTCACCACTATCGACATACTGGCCGCTTGAACGCCGGCTGCTAGGATGAGGAAGAGGCTCAGGACACTCCACCCCGTCTCCCTCAACTTCTTGCCCCCCGAGATGATGACGATGTACGAGAGGATCGTCATGCCCTCCAGGACGACAGCGAACGACATGAGGAAGCCGACGGAGCGCCACATGGAGCAGAAGTACCTATCCTCACCATGGCAGTCTTCATATTGTGGAAAGTGTTCACAGGAGTCTGTGAGGGAGGAGCATCGGCGATGGAGTCCGTACGAGTAGTGGAAATGGGGCTGTCCTGGTTAGCCAAAGAGTCCGTACACGGGTGGGGATCCGGAGCATACCTTCTCGCTGTGATAGCTGACCCATCTGGGGATAGCTATGGACGCGATAGTCAATCCAGTAGCTGTTCATCTCCCGTCAGTCTTGAGAACGACGAATTGTTTCCCAGGGAATCAAGGGAGAAGCAGGAGCAGAGTGTCAAGCAGCAACGTACCAGCTAGGAATGCCAGCAGCGTTCCGACATAGACAATGGTCTTGGTCAGAATCCCTGTATAGTTCCTACCGCTACTCCTAGGCACCAAGTCGAAATCCATTGTGGTGATAGTGGTTACGGAGCTCGAAATTGAAGGAATGATGAGACACCCCTCTGCTCCTTCAAGACGATCGCGGACGGTCCTATCCGCGCCCTAGAAGGTCGGTCTTCCCTGTCGAACTGTATCAGGACCAGGCCTTATATAAACAGCAGTGAACACATACAGGGAAGAGGGGAGGGGAAGTGGTTGGTAGGGCGAGGGGAGTATGACGTTTGGAGGAAGATTCAGGCGGGTCGGGCGGGAGAGCTTATCCGCAGATAAGGATGGTGATGGCGGCGGAAACGAGATAAGAACGGTCAATACAGGGCAATCTGAAGCGTACCTCGACGATTGAGCCAGGTGGAAGAGACCTAACCGGGCACAGTGAGATGGACACGGAGGGGAATGTGCGTACAGACACAGGCAGGATACCTGCGATTGAGCTGTACAACCAACAGCTCGACGGTCGACGTGGGGAAGCAGGGCCAGAAAACGGCCGCTCTGGAGCTCGATCGCAGACAAGAGACGGTTCGTGTCCTGTTCTCAGATCACAGCCGGTGAGTAGACGAGAGGAGGAGGCTCAGACTCCAGCGGGCAGCGAGCAAGGGTAAAGGCTGGCCAGGATCCTGGAATCCTCGAGGTCGTTGTCGTCGCACCTTGTCCAGCTCGTGCATCCCGCCCGCAACCCCTCCAGCCTCCAACTCTCCGACCAACCCGCGACGACAGCCTTTCCTGCCCACCACTGCAGCGCCCAGCATGGGTAACGTCTGTCGCCAATCTGATCTGGGTGACGTTTTCCCTACAGGCGTGGAGCTTCCACTGTGCAAAGATACAGCGCTGCTAACTGTCGCAGTCCCCCCCGGTGTCGAAGCGTCAGCAGAGTTCACTATCAAGATTCGGAACCAAGCACCCGATGGCGAGATCAACAGGAATAGCGGCCGGGGCGAGACTGGACCCGATGGCCATGCTCAGAGACGCTAAACAACGGCAGTGCAGGTGCCATGATGATGATCCAGCGCTGCAGATCTGCTACTAGCTGCACCCTGAAAGCCCGTGCTCGCTTCCCGACTCCCCACCGCAAAGACGTCTGTTCGAGCTGGCCGGAGACAGCGCGGGGGCATGGCCAGGAGAACTATCTGTCCACTAGTACGGAGTACTCCGGACACGGAGCAACGGCGTCACATTGAAGCCACTAAGGGTCTACTATCCAAGATGTTGACGGGGTCGATGGTGAAAAAGCCCGGTTGCATGGCATGGATCACGGAACTATTGTCATCATCTCGTCCTCCATCGCGTTATCGTGCTGCTGACTGGTCAAGAAAGTCCCTCGCGTCAAAAGATTTCGGGCAGATACTTCTAGAGAGGTTGTCACTTCGAGTTGTATATTTTCGCACTGTCGACAGACCTCCACGGACATAGGCTCTTGGTTCGCTGATAACGCCATCGAACGAATGACCTTTTTTTCGCATCTGCAACCAATTTAAAGTTGAAGAGCCACCTACTGAACTACTCCGTACTACGTACAATCGCACTACGCAGCTAGTCCCGGCGGGATTTGTTCGACCACTCGGAGACGCAGCATGTTTCACAGGCCACCACCGTTACGCTTGGTGCCATCTCAAAGCAGGCCGCCGGCCAGTGTTAATAAATATAAATAGCTCTTCGGCAGGCCGGGCATGCTCAACCCCTCCGCCGTAGGTGGGCCGTGAGTCGTGACGACATCGCGTTCTGGTCTACCTCCCGGCGCATTCGGGGTCCCGCTCCCCGCATCCAAACTACTACTGCTGCTGATATTCAGACCTTAACCCTTGTCCAGACTCCAGACCACGAGACCCAGCCACACAACAGGCTTGTCGTCTCTCCTATTACATGCGAGCCTATCACCTCCTTCTGACAGCAGAATGGCTTCATTGCACATGTTGTTCCGGAGTGGAGCGAAGGTAACCCTAGCACGTATATATGATCAAGGAGTTGATTTATTATCTAGCGGCATGCAAGCCATACATTACCGCTACGGGAGGTAGAACCGTCAGTTCTACACAGGAAAAGACTTCTCCGGATGGAATTCCATTTACAATAAAATAATTAGCCTACCTCCAGTAGAAGTAAACATCATGCATGCCATTTATTAAACCCCTCCTATTGCCAGGTACTTACACAGGCGGCATATACAGATTCCCGGGGATTATTTTTTGACAGATTATCGATAAACAGCACCCTTGATCTTAACTAAGTACCGTAAGTAAATCTAGATTCAATATACCTAGCCAGAAACCACCTCTATTTCCGTGCTGCATACCGGAGACTATGCCGACGAACCATCTAAATGAAATGAAAGTCTAAATTTAAATTCTCTTAATTAACCGAGCCGCTACGTTCGATCCCAAAAGAGAATCGGAGATTATTACGTATCTGAACATAGAGGGAGCAAAAAATTGTGTTCATTAGAATCGACGTAATGGAGTCGGGGATCATTTATTAATTAATCTGTATCTAGGGAGAGCGGGCACCTTAAGCTCTGTTTTGTTTTGCTCTCAGAGGCTCTGATCTGGTCAGTTCATTTCATCCACTGGGAGTCTTCTCCCAGCCATCATCGATCCAAGCTTAACGTCTGCGTACTAGCTGTCTAGTCCTGCGTACTAAGGGATCTACTAGCTATTAGTCCAAATCGGTAATATGGTAGTTCTGGATAATATAAATACTTGAATTTTTCATTTTCATTGTATAGTAAGTACTGTACAGATGTGGAGTTACAGACAGGTATCTATCTACCTCAGACAAACAACACCTGTTCTAGGACTCGTATCCTCGGCTCAGACCAGTGCAGGCCCCGAGCAACATCCATCATGACACATTGGATGGTCTCCAATGAGGTTGAGATCTCATTTCCAGATATGCTTTCTTTCAACGACACAGACCAAAGGAGATAGAACGAGGTAAAGGATAAAAAGGTGGCGGGGTAGTCGTAAATCAAGAATGCGAATAAAAAGACCAGCTAAATGTCACGAAACACCAGATACAACCTTGCCCTTCCCCCAGGGACATTGGCCGTGGACAAAAAGCTCAAACAAGCAGGCCAGAGAGAAAGAAAGTGGGAAAGTGATCACCAGCTGTAGTACTGGTTCTGGGCCGTGATCTTCCGGTCCGGCAGCTGCGTCCACAGCTGGGACTTGCGCTGACGCAGGGCCTTCTCCTCGCGCTCCCGCCACTCGCGGATGCGCGTCTTCTCCTCCTTCAGCAACACGGAAATACTGGTGTGCGGGGGACGCAGGACGTTGATCCGTCCCCTCGCTCGGTGCTCGTAATCGACGTCAAAGGGACCCCGGTTGACCCACGCTTGTGCGATGTATATGGAGGTCGGGTCCTTGATAACTTTGCGCTCTCCAGACTTGAGGGTTATGGTGATGGGTTCCTTCAGGATCTCGCCATTGACGCTGCCCAGGCCCATCCCGTAGCGGACGATAGCGATGTTCTTGGCGTGCTTGAGGTGCTCCATGACGTCCTTGGCGACCTTCTTCTTGCTGAAGCGCATCTGCAGAATAGCGTCATCGATGTTCTTGCCCGCGATCTGTCGTGCCAGCGGGACGAGCTTCTTCACCGACGTCTTGAACCAATGCGACTTGCACAGGGCCTCCCGCTCCGTCCGCATCAATTCCTCCTGCTTGGTCAGGCGCCCTCGGCGGCGGATAGCACGGATGACCATCTTGCGCTCCCAGCGGATACGGGCTTTGGGCCGCGGGTCGAGAATGGGCTTCAGGTGTTGACGGTTGCGCTTCTCCAGGGGAATCACTTCCGTCGGCACCTCTCCTTCTGCCTGGGAAGCCTGCTGGGGGCGCGAAGGAGTGCGTCCCTTGGCAATCAACTTGGGACTTGCCTGATCCTCGGCGAAAATCGAGTCTGAACTCAGCGAGCCTTCCCTCTGTATCGGAGCGGTCGGTCTGTAAGTGACCTTGGGCTTGGCGGTTTCCGACTTCCCGCCCAGGAAGCTCTTGATAGTGGAAAGGATTCCTCGACGGGGAGTCGTCTCCTGAGTGCTACCATCACCGTTGATGTTATTGCTGCTATTCTCCTGCGCACGACGGTAAGGAACATAGGTGAAGGTGCGGCGGGGCTGGATGTAGACACCTGGTCGGGCTGGGACGGTCAGTCGGTCAAAGAAGAGAATTCAAGCCGGAGCAAAAGGGTCTGGAGACACGGATGGACATACCTGCCCGGACCAGATGCCGGTAAGTGTAGCCAGAACCCATTGTGGCCATGGCGAAACCACTATGGAGGGGCAATGGCCGGGGATGCCTGGATCACCGTCGTGAGATCGTGCAGCAGCGGGAGAAAAGTCTCAGAGCCCGAGTCGACGCGGGTCTTGGCTGCGGAGCGGGTTCATCTGGCATGCCGTAGCTGAGTCAGCAGCGCCTGGTCACGGTACGTCTACTTCAACCATCTCAAGTCCTCCAGAGAACATGTCCGCCAGACGTCCATGTCTTGCCCTTGGTGTTCTCGTAAAGACTCCTAGGATGACTGCTTACTTGTGTCAAGGCTTGTTGTCAGTGGTGTCTGGATGAAACAAACGCACAGACAGATGAAGGATAAAATACCAGTATGTCCTGTACATACCTGGTACCATACAGTACAAGACTGTCACTCAGGCTCAGGACATCAATGCCTCATACTTCTCGGTTATAATTTCTTCATGGTCGGGCAATTGGGCATTAGCCATGGCTTGGAGACTTCTTATGCCTCTCTGTCCGTCTCCTAGGCTCACTGAACTGGTTTTCTGTCCATGACATCATGCCAAATCCACCCCGCGCCTTGGTTACCTACTTTCCTGACTGCCACATGAAAGATAGATCCTATGTCTCCTCTCATCTTCTTGCTATATTTGATGTTTTCATCTGTGATTGTTGGGTCATGTCCTGTCGCATATCTTAGACTGATCCACATGCGTCTCTCATTCCCTGCTGAACAACTGCTGCTTCCACGCTCTGCAGGTGGGTACACACTATTTGGTAGGCAGATGGCAGGCTATATATATATATATCTACTTGCGACCGTCAATGTGGCCTTGAAGAAGACGGCCGTCCGGAAGTGCCCGGCTGTGGTCGGTCTGCTGGAAGACATCATTCTGCAGAAGTCCATACATGGTATCCCGTGACCCAGCAGGCCGTAGATAACCGACACCTAGCATTGAACAAGAGCAATATATAACTGTTCTCGGCTCTCCGGAGGGCACAGCCTTTGCCCGCAGAAGCCGAGTCGGCCCGACGCTGGTTGGCGGGAGCGCGTATGTAATCCGCGCCTGACAATACGATACGCTTCTCGGCAGCTTTTGCTTCAACGTCAACTTCCACCGTCGAGGCCGCTCGCCCAACATCCTCTCCTCTGTCTACCCCTCCACCTCTCCCAATTGTCCCCCTTTCCTCCCGACGCTGTCGTCCCTGGAGGATCTCTCTTCCTTCTCCCCACTCTGAGTCTTGTCTTTTTGGTTTAATCCTTCTCCTTTCGCCATGTTCCGCTCTCTGCTGCCGCGGGCGACGCCGCGGACCATCCTCCGCACCGCCGCACCCCAGGCTGTCCCATCCCACGTCGTCCCAGCCCCTTCCCTTGCCTTCCTAAGACAGTCAAAACGAGGCTTCGCGTCTCCAGCTGGTGCGCACTTTTGTCCCTTGAACCCGTTGCTGGTTTGTCTGGAGGGCCGCTGAGCTGCCAGAGAGGAAAAAGCACTGACCGCTGCATGGATACGGAACAGAGGAGCACGATGTAGTCATCATTGGCGGTGGTGTCGCCGGATACGTTGCTGCGATTAAGGCAGGACAGGAGGGTCTCAAGGTGCGATCCCTCATTACCTGAAATAGTCGTGCAAGAGCCACGGCCGGCGACGATGGCAGTTCCTAACTCCCTTTGTTTGAAAGACCGTATGTATCGAGAAGCGCGGTACCCTCGGCGGTACCTGCCTCAATGTCGGCTGTATCCCCTCGAAATCCCTCCTGAACAACTCCCACCTCTACCACCAGATCTTGCATGACACCAAGAAGCGCGGTATCGAGGTCGGAGATGTCAAGCTCAACCTGGAGCAGATGATGAAGGCCAAGGACACCTCTGTGGAGAGTCTGACCAAGGGTATTGAGTTCCTGTTCAAGAAGAACGGCGTCACCTACATCAAGGGTACCGGTTCCTTCATCAACGAGCACGAGGTGAAGGTTCAGCTGCTGGGCGGCGGCGAGGAGACCGTCCGGGGTAAGAACATCATCATCGCCACGGGAAGTGAGTCCACTCCCTTCCCGGGCCTGAACATTGACGAGAAGAGAATCATCACTAGCACTGGTGCTCTCTCGCTGAAGGAGGTTCCCAAAAAGATGGTTGTCATTGGCGGTGGTATCATCGGTCTGGAGATGGTATGCAATTGTCTCACTGCTCGTTGGGCTCTGGCCAAGTTGGACAATTCTGACGGTTGCAGGCTTCCGTTTGGTCCCGTCTCGGTGCTGAGGTTACCGTCGTTGAGTTCCTGAACCAGATCGGTGGCCCCGGCATGGATACGGAGATTTCCAAGCAGATCCAGAAGATCCTCCAGAAGCAGGGCATTAAGTTCCTGACCGGCACCAAGGTCACCAAGGGTGACGACAGCGGCGAGACCATCATCCTCAACACCGAGGCTGCCAAGGGTGGCAACGAGCAGACGCTCGAGGCCGATGTCGTTCTGGTCGCCATCGGTCGCAGACCGTACACCGAGGGTCTCGGCCTGGAGAACATCGGCATTGAGAAGGACGAGAAGGGCCGCCTGGTCATTGACCAGGAGTACCGCACTAAGATTCCCCACATCCGCGTCGTCGGTGACTGCACTTTCGGCCCCATGCTGGCGCACAAGGCCGAGGAGGAGGCCGTCGCCGTGATCGAGTTCATCAAGAAGGGCTACGGCCACGTCAACTACGGTGCCATCCCTAGCGTCATGTACACCCACCCGGAGGTCGCCTGGGTCGGTCAGAACGAGGCCGACGTGAAGGCCGCGGGCATCAAGTACCGCGTCGGCACCTTCCCCTTCAGCGCCAACTCCCGCGCTAAGACCAACCTCGAGACCGAGGGTTTCGTCAAGTTCATCTCGGATGCCGAGACCGACCGCATCCTGGGTGTGCACATCATCGGCCCCAACGCCGGCGAGATGATCGCCGAGGCCACCCTGGCCGTCGAGTACGGTGCTTCCAGCGAGGACGTTGCCCGGACGTGCCACGCCCACCCGACCCTCGCGGAGGCCTTCAAGGAGGCTGCCATGGCCACCTACGCGAAAGCGATCCACTTCTAGAGAGTTGATCCCCCTTTTTTAGGTTCCCACCATGTACTTGTCTAGTCTAGCAATGCTAGCATACCGAACTGTCATCGTGTAGCGTCTGATTAATATTTCATACGTCTTTTCATTTATAATTGTATGGATAAAAGAAAAAGACAGGTCAGCATATAAGAATTGATCTGATCGATATATTCTACTAGAGTTTTCATCTGTTCTGGAAACTAGTACTTATTGGTATTGCTGAAAAGGGCTGAACTGATAAAAAGATGTGGCATGGGCGGGCTACTAGGCAGAAAAGAATTCTATGGTCCTTGTTCGTTCCTCCGGTGGGGGGAATCGAACCCCCGGCTGCTGTGTGAGAGACAGCGATGTTAGCCACTACACCACACCGGATTCCTTGCTGCCATCATTCTCTGCTGCATCGTCTTATCTGCTCGATTTCTCTATCTCCACTCATTACATATTTAGGACTAGGCAGGCCCCCAGGGCATAGGTCAACCCCATCTGCTCTCTAGTGAGTATGGATATCTTCTATAATTGGATCACGGGTTATTTATTATTTCATGTTTGTTCTTGATAGGTTATTTTTATGGAGTAAGAACCTCAAAGGGTTCTGAATGTAGGGTATATCTACACAGCTGAAATATATATCCGCGGAGCGGTAGACATGATAATAAAACCATCAACCAGTCAGTCGATGAATGGCATGTTAAACCCATACAAGACCACATGCAAGGAGAGACAAAAAAAAGAACATATTTATTGCAATTCTCCAAGGAGTGGATCGGATCCGATCTAATTCAGAACTAGAACTAACAGTAGCAGGGCAACGAAAACTAGTTTCCCCATACGGAGTACTCCGTACACCACCATCCTTCCTCTCCCCCCTTCCCCTCCCCGCCCGCCCCCCTTTTTATTTTCTTACCAGCGCCTACATGCTGGCGCGTAGGTATCCATGCGGCACACGGCCCACTTTCGCTCGCGGTAGTATTACTCCAGGCATAGGCGGACCGTACGGCCCCTGCGCCAGCCGCGGTGGTAGGTACTGCTGATACTGCTGTGGTTGGTATCCATAGGGAGGAGGCAAAGCAGACGCTGGGATGCCGCCGTGCGCATGGTGATGATGATGATGAAGATGAGGATGGTGATGACACATAGTGGTGGTGTCGCAGTGGTGAAGTCCTCCGCACGGCGGCAGCGGATGGCAGTGAGAGCAACCGCCGCAGCCACTTCCGCATGTCATGGCCACGGAATCGTGGCGGGATGATGATGACGACGATGATGTACCGTGGTCGTGATGGCGGCGCTTGTGGTTGTGGTAGTGGATGTGGTGGTGGTATGATACCTTGGGCAGTCGCTCCCGCTCCCGCTCTCGAATGATCATCTCTCGAGGCGGAGATTCGCCGCGGGGACGACCGTGGTTGTGGAGGAGGGCTCGGCGGTGTCGTTCCCAGTCCGGGTAACGGGGAGGACGGCGGTAGTAGTTCACGCCGAAGTCGTCGGCGGACATGGAACGGTCGTTGAGGTAGGAGAGGTCGTCGTCATGCAGGTTGTGGCGATAGCTGGGGATGTCGATGTCGTCGCTAGGTAATTGTTTCAGGTGAGCAATTTGTGTAAGCAGATATTTGTGTTAAGGGACGTGCATGCAGTGCAATTGGAGGTAGGTTGAACAGGTATAAAGGGAACGGTCTCAAAATTGGAAGACAGATGAACGTAACGTACGGATAGTGGGCCGGCCTCCTTCCTCGACCAGGGAGGATATAGCCCGGTCTTGTGTCGCGAGGCCGGTAAGAAAGATACGATTCCTCGTCGCTACTCTCGTATGGGCTGTCATCCCGTGAATCCATATCGTCGGAATAATATTCCATGTGCGGCCGGGGCCAAAAGCGCCGTTGTTGAAAATTCATAAATTCCGGCTCATATAATTCGGCCAATCGAGGGGGGAAAGGCTCGAAGCCGGGAGGAGAATAGTGCATAGATCGACGGCGGTACAAAGGATACATGGAACCCTTAAGGCAAGTTCCGTACAAGAAACAAAGAATACAAAAGAGGACGAGGTAGAAAAATGGCTCCACCACGAGTGCGATTGTGTATTCTCAGTAGCTGCCACTCGCAGCCTTAGATAGGAGTGCAAGCTCTGAACGGACGAGGGAATATATTCGTTCTTAGAAGATAGATCGAAGGGGGGAAAGAACGCTGGATATAAAAGAGAGAAGATGCGACATATTAAACGATAGCATCACTTTGAGTTGAGCTGTCGCTTCCCCTGCACGAAGACAAAATGGATGATATGAAGCGCCTTGCTTCTGTACGGGAAGCAATCGCTGCCACATCGGCATACACCGCTAGAAATGCGAAGAGGCGAAGTAACTTCGCAACACCGGGGCGCAGTTTGCCCGGTCCAGCCTCCTTTAGAACATGTAGCGAGCCACCGTACCGGCAGTAGTGTAGGCAACTGAAAAAGTCTGCCACCTCGGGGCTTCAAGGTATTAGTCCGATGCAGTCTCCCGGGGATATTTTCTTGGCAGGTTTCACCAGCTGAATATGGAGGTATTAGATCCATGGCAAAGACTTGTTTGCTATGAAAGTACTCCAGAGAAACCGAATGGAATCACAATTCCTCTGATTTGTTTCGCACAATAGCCGAAATTTGAATTAGTGTAGCTAGGTGCCTAACATCGCAGGCTCCATGTGGCATAGTTCTATCAGCAGATCTGATGACTTCATGACTCACAGGGGCTTGAAAATATGGCCCGAAGAAGTTGGAATTTGCCGACTATAGGTCATTTCCGGAGCAAAAGGACGAATCCACTCCTTCAGAACGGCAGAAAAGGTATCGCAGACCGCGGACACAGCCTCCTCACGTGAAGCGTTGCAGCTTTCAATGTACACTTCCAACAGCTGTTAGTAACTCGTTCGGACTGTACACAAGTACAGAAGCAAACTTACATTTCACCTTTGGTTCAGTTCCTGATCCTCGAAGGGTGAACCGGACATCTCGGTCCAACCAAAGTGTGAGCATCTGGGTATTTCTATCAACGGGTAGCGTCGGTTTGTTGTCTGCTGTTCCAGAGTCATAGCCCTCGGTCATGTCTCGCCACCTTAGAATCTTGAATGGACCCAATTTCTTCTCCTTGAGGTAGGATCCATTCCGGATACCCTTGAATAAGGCAGCTGTGAGTGCCGGACTCGGAGAGCGGAAGTAACTGTTCAGAGTCTCATGATGTCCGTATTCTTGGTACAGTTGTTGCAGCTTTGTGTAGGGAGTAAGACCCTGCGCTTTCCATTTTCCTTCCGCTGCTAGGAAGACCATGGCCGCTGTGAGCCCATCTTTATCGAAGCATACTTCCGGGAACATATACCCGAGCGCCTCTTCGAAAGCAAAAATGACTTTATGTCGTCCCTCGGCGTTGATTTTCTTGGCAACGTTTCCAATCCACTTGAAGCCGGTCAACGTCTCTTCAAAATGTATGCCCTTAGCAGCAGCCATCTTTTCGAGCATCCCTGTAGAAACTGCTGTTGTTAGAACAGCGGGTATACCGCCGTGATCGCTTTTAATCGTGTCAAAGATGTGGGAGGCAAGGAGAACGCCGATCTGATTGCCGGTGAAAGTGAACCAGGAACCGCTGGCCGCTGGTTAGCTGTATATTAAAATGGCCAGGGGAAGGTGGCTCACTTGACTTTCTCCGCGACGGCAAAGCGATCCGCGTCGGGGTCGTTGGCAAGGATCAACTTGCTGTCGAATTCGTCTGCGGCAACCATTGCGAGATCCAATGATCCAGGCTCCTCGGGGTTGGGAAATGCCACCGTTGGGAAGTCCGGATCCAGATCAATCTGTTTCGTCACGCAATGAAAGTTATGAATGCCACTCGTATTGCACAAATATGGCAGGTAGTTACTGCCGACTCCATGCAGTGGCGTATACATGAACTGTGATGGGGTCTTCCATTCCGGCACGGTTGCTTTCTGAAATCGTAGTTAGCCACGCAAAACAGGATTCACGAGGTACTCATACCGCGCAACAAAGAACTCTACCAGTGTAGTTCATAATAACATCCCAATATGCATTGTTCTTCATGTAAGGATCAATTTCACTCGGACTCGCATCCCTCGGATCACGCCAAGCGTCTGGCCATGGCACCAGGTTTTTCTCAATGTACTGGGCGATTTCTACATCCATGGGGGTGTTGATCTGAGTGCCATCCTTGAAGTAGCTAAGTACAGTTAGCAAGTAGGATTAATTCAAAAAGACCAACTTCGGGGAGCCCAACACTTTGTAACCTAGGCACATCAGCAGGCGTTCGAGGCGACAGAGGAAGGAGTAGCCTACCATTGTCCTGAGCTGGGTTCTTCCGGTGCTGTCAGTCATGTGCTGTGGAACTTTCGGGCAGATACACTACTAACATGGCTGGCCGTGATCATTACTCCTGCCGCTGCCTTGAAGAATGTCACTCCGTAGGCGACCAGCGGCGTGGCAGCATGCTTGGCATACCAATAGACGGGAATTTTCTCCGCAATAAAGGCATTGGAAGCAAGACGGGCGAAGTCGACCGAGTTGTGTCTTCCGTCCCATCCGATAACAACTCCATTTTTGGCAATCTCGGGATGTTTTTCACTAAGATATTTAGCCAATCCCTGCGAGGCCTGTATGACCGTGAGCGAGTTCATGCAAGAGAACCCCGCTGCCATCCGGCCGCGGAGACCTGCGGTACCAAATTGAATGCCTATGTGGCTGAGTCAACATCCTGCGGAAAGTGTGGCCGTTGCCAGTATAGTCGGAAGTTATGCAAAGTTGGTCTGCATACCCACGATTATTCATCGTGGAGATAGAGCAGCGACAAACTGTAGCCCAAGACGACAATGGCGGAAAACAGTGGGAAATTGACACACTTACGATTGCGGAGACGCTTCTCCAGCTCATCCGTATTGTTAGAATCCCGAAGTTTCTCGATTTCTGCTCTTGTTTTTGAGTCCTTCTCACTGTATCAGTCACGGGGGAAGCAGTTCACTGGTACTTTCGGCGATACCTTGTCCCACTCGAGCCATTTCTTGACAAGGTCAGAGAGTGCTTCAACCTCGGATGGAACTGCCATCTTCGACTCGAGTTGATATTGCTCTATGGCACAGGAAACGGTGAGGGGGAACTAATAATAAAAGTGAAATATATCAGGGGCTATCAGAGCACCACAATCGCAGAGTAGACAGCTGTAATGACCGGAAAGCCGTCTGGCCCAATCTATACAAAGACGACGGTTCAACTGGACGAGAAGCTGACCATCCGCCCGAACAGACCAATCAGAGGCGCGAGACGCGAGGCAGAAGGGCTCCGTCCTGCAAACGTCAACTCAGGCGTTTCCGGACGCTCAGTTTGTTTCAAATTGCTCCCTGGAGGACGCGAAGCAGTCAATGGTGGGCGACGGGGTGGAGAGCGGCAGCGCCTAGTCCGGGTGGTGATCATCACGGGACGGGCTGACTGGCAGCGCACGACTGTGACATGCGGCTCCCCACTCCCGCACCGACCTCCCCCGAGCATCACCACGCCTTCTCCAGGCAGCTCCATTATTTTCCTCTGTTTCTCCTGTTATATGTGCGTGGTCCCGCGGTCCACGGAGTACGAACGCTGTCCAGGCTGGCATTCGTTCGTTGGGTGACGCGCGATGCGTCCATGATCTCCTGTCGAGCTCCACTCCGGACATTGCTTATGTGGCAGAATATGGCAGAGACCGTCAGCCCCGCGGTGGCCGCCGCCCGCAGCCGCAAGGAGACGGTGCTGTCGCGGCGGCAGATCGAGGGCATGATCGCGGAAGGGAGGCACATCTTCATCTTTGAGAACCGCGTGATTAAGGCGGACGCATGGATGAAGTTCCATCCCGGCGGAGAGAAGGCCATCCAGCACATGGTCGGAAGGGATGCCACCGACGAGATTAATGCGTACGCCTTTCCGTCCATGACCTGTTCCCCAGATAGCTGAAGATTGACCATGGCACTGCAGACTGCACTCCGAGGAAGCACGTCAACGTATGCTCTCGTTCCAGATCGGACGCATCGAAGGGAGATGGATTAATTTCTTGCCGCCGATCCAGGGGGGGAGATTTCGCCCATACAACAAGGACGAGGATTGCTCGGAGGATTTCTCAGATGATTCAAGCCAGGAGAGCTCGCGCCCTGCGTCTCCGATCTTTGATGAGGCCGACGAGAATTCCAGTGTGCGGCGGAGGAAGTCCACCTCGACCACTATCTCGTCCGTCCCTTCCACCCCTCCAACGGGAGAAAAATTCGAACCGAGGCCCTTCTTCCTCGACGCGCGAACGCAGGAAGAGATCATCTTGGATATCTCAAAGTATCCCCCGTTGGATGCAGCCAGACAGGAAAGCATTCGGCAGAAGTACCGCGCCCTGGACGATCGGATTCGCGCAGAAGGACTCTATAACTGCAATTACTTCTCGTATTTCATTGAGTGCTGCCGTTACACACTGTTCGCATCCCTTTCGTATTACTTCCTCCGTCTGGGGTGGTATGGCACGTCTGCCTTCTTCCTGGGGTGCTTTTGGCATCAACTCGTGTTTACTGCCCATGATGCTGGCCATATGGGCATCACCCACGACTTCCATGTCGACACGGTTATTGGAATCATTATCGCGGACTTTCTCGGAGGCCTCAGCTTGGGGTGGTGGAAACGCAATCACAACGTTCACCACATTGTGACCAACTCGGCCGAACATGACCCCGATATCCAGCACATGCCTTTCTTCGCCATCTCACACCGTTTCCTCACCAACCTCTTTAGTACCTACTACGAGCGTGTCATGAAATTCGACGCAGTGGCTCAGGTCATGCTAAAATACCAAGACTATCTGTACTACCCAATTCTCCTCTTCGGCCGCTTCAACCTTTACCGACTCAGCTGGGAGTACCTTCTCCTGGGCCAAGCTCCCAAGAAGGGGCCAGCCTGGTGGCACCGCTGGCTCGAGCTTGTGGGGCAAGTCTTCTTCTGGACATGGTTTGGCTACGCCGTGCTCTACTGCTCCATCCCGGACTGGCGGAACCGGGTCCTCTTCGTCCTGGTCTCCCACATGGTCACTGCTCCGCTGCACGTGCAGATCACCCTCTCCCACTTCGCCATGTCGACCGCGGACCTGGGCGTCCACGAGTCCTTCCCGCAGAGAATGCTCCGCACCACGATGGACGTCGACTGTCCCACCTGGCTGGACTTCTTCCACGGCGGCCTCCAGTTCCAGGCCATCCACCACCTCTACCCGCGCATCCCGAGGCACAACCTGCGCCGCACACAGAAACTAGTCATGGAGTTCTGTCGCGAAACGGGCATCCCGTACGCGATTTTCACCTTTGTTGACGGGAATAAGGAGGTCATCAGCAGACTCGGGGATGTGGCGAAGCAGGTCCGGATGCTGGAGGAGTGCAGGAAGGCATGTGCGCAGCAGGGCGTGTTTTCGGGCCATCATTGAGCTGGTCTGTTTCATTGCCAAATCTGTCTGTCACCTAGAGCCGTGTCACTCCGCTGAGTCTTAAACCTCATCTCCCATCTTCCCTTTCCCCCTTTCCCTCTTCTTCTTTTCCCCCCCTCTTCTATTTTCATGCAATGAGCGTTATGTCAGATGTCAATTCCGTCAGTTTTGATGGCTGTAAATGTCACTCGTAACGCAATGCTGTACATAAGCACGAATCTCTGTTTTTGGCCTTTTTTTTTTTTTTTTCAACACACCTACCGCTGATGATGGGATTACAGATGCTGGAAATGCGGCCGGCCAGCTTTATGTATCTGGCTTCCTGGCCCTTGATGGTTTCTGGCTTGTGTCGGTCCGGGAGGAAGCAACGTTTCTGTCACGTTGTCACGGTGATTATTACTTTATGACGTCTCTTCTCCTCTGCTCGCTCTTAAGAAGATATCCAAACGTCGTCTCTGTTTTGTTTTGTTTTATGTTATCCGAACTACGTGTACCACGTGTACGGATGAATATTATGTAGGTTATTTACAGCCTTCTATCTAGTTACAGCATTGTCATGCCAGGGTATGCATGCATGCATTAAGTCGTAATCATAATCATAATCATAATAATGATAAGGAGCTAGGTACCGTATCTATCCCTATATCTTCATGTACATGTACATACTGTCGTAATGTACTATGCATGCATGCAAATATGCACATTATTTATTAGATGCTGGATAGCTGAGACATAAGAAGGAACCTCAATGATAATGATATGATATGGCCAATGATTATGACCGTCACCATCATGATAATCATCAAGAAACAACGGCATCAACTAAAAAATCAATCAACCAGGAAGTGCCCCGCCCCTCGCCATCTTCTTCGCCCGCTGGTCCCGCCGGTTATGGTTCGCCCTGCTCGCCTTGTTTGCCTCCTTCTTTGCTCGCGCGAGCGCTGTCTCCCGGTCCCCGGAGGGACCGGCGACGTCGCCGCCGCCTCCTCTGCCTCCTCCACCTGCGCCTCGACCACGACCGTGGTGACCACCACCACGGCCACCACCTCCTCGTCCGCGTCCGCGTCCGCGACCTCCACGACCGCCGAAGCCGGCGGGGCCGGCTCCTTCGCTTGCTTCTTCGTCTTCGTCTGATTCTTCTTCCGTCTCATGGCGTCCGGGTTTCCTGTATGCCGTGGAGGGGAGCTCCGGCTGGTTGATGCCCCCAGCGGCATCGCCAGCACCACCACCAGCTGCGAGGGCGAGTTTGCTCTCGAGTTTCGACTGCCGCTTCGGGTCGCGCGCCAACATGACCGCCCACCCCTCGATCGCTTCGTCGGTCATGCCCGTCTCGCGCTTCAGCTGAGCCCGCGGCTGCGAGCGGCGGGTGGCCGCGTCGCGCGCGAACAGGGACGGCTTGGACTTGTACAGGCGGAAGAGCGTCATTTCGGTCTCGTCGTCAGCGGCCCCGGCCGCTGCTGCAGCGCGGCGGCTGCGGATGTCCGGGTCCAGGTCCGCGTCTGTGCCGGCGGGGATGGAGTCGACGGTTCCGCCTACATCGGCGACGTCGTAGGTGTCGTCGCGCTCGTCGTCGTCCGAGTCGAAGGTCGCGAGGGCGGAGAGGATCGCGGCCTTGTTGACCGCGTGCTGGCTGCGGTCGGCGAGGAGGTCGTCCGCGGTGAGGTCGGGGTTTGCGCGGCCGAAGTGCAGTTTCTTTGCGGCGTCCGCGGAGCGGGCGATTTCGACGAGTTCGTCGTTGTCGAAGACGTTTGGACGGGCGAAGGCGCGGTCTGGTGGAGGAGAAGAAGAAGGAGGAGGAAGTTCAGGGGAGGTTGGACGTGGTATCAAGAGATCGTGGCTAGAGATGGCTTGGGTGTCGGGGAGTTGTTCGGATTTATCAAGGTCCTGGAGTTCTGGAGGGAGAGAGGCGTCGAGGAGGTGCGCGATGACCGTCTCAGGGTCGTCGTTGTAGTAGTCGAGCAGTCGCAGGACATATCCTGATCCGAGATCTGGGAACAGGTCCTGGATCTGGGTGATCAGGGACATCTTGTGGGCATGGAGCTCTCCTCCAGGTAGACCGTCAACTGCTCGGCCTTTGCCCTTGTCTTTCCTCTTCTTATGCCTCTGGTACCGGCGGTGGAGGGGCTTCGACTCAGCCTGGTACACACGCAGACTGGCGACGAGGTCCTCGCCCCGTTTCTGACCAGAGACACTCAGGTACCGTTCCATCCGTGCCAGCAGGTCAGAGCTGCATATAAGGTCTGACAGCAGCGTCGGCTCCCTCTTCGCATTGGTCTGCCCAACTCCTGCGGCCTCCTTCAGACTGAATAGCTGGTCGAGCAGCAAGGACATGTTTGCCTTTCGACTCTTTAGAAGAGAAGTAAATCCCACGTAGACATTTGCCACAAGCTCCTTTCGCAGCTGGTCGTTCTGTTGGGCCTTGTACGTGTCGGACAATGTATCCAAGAAATCTGAGCCCGTCATAAGAACATGGCCTACTGGAGGGAGGGAAGATGCAAGAATGGTCAATCTTCGTATATCAAGAATAACATCAGGGTTCTTTATGGGCCCTGCCAAGGAAAGCTGTTTGATGATTATAGACTTCCCCTTCTCAAGACTGGAGGTTATAGTCTCTTCATGTCTGTCCCATATTTCTGATAGTAATGTTTTCAAGGCGGTACTTGAAGGATAGCAAGTGCTCAGGTCACCAAGGAACTTCCAACTCAGCAACTCCGGATGCGGCGGATGTACTTCAAGCAGTAATCTCCTTGTGAGCAGAAAGGATAATTTTCGTAAACTTCTGGCCTTTGTCCCCGCATGAAGAGTGGAATCACCAGACGTGGCAAGCTGTTGGAAATAAGATGTGAGGTAAGGGACGACAGATTCATCCTTGGAGGCGGACAGACTGAATTCCTTTTCGGGTAATCTCAGGCGCATCTCAGAGAGCAGGATCCATGCCTCCAGACAGGCCTCCCATTCCTCATTTTGGATGATCTTCCGCACGGCTGCAGGCGGAACCTGTGCGAAAGGTGGCAACTCTGCCATGCTATCGATTATAGACACCTAGTCAAGGGGAGACAAAAAAGAACGGAACAAAAAACAAAAGAATAAATGCTAAGAGACTGGGGTATACAAAACAAAGAGGTATCCTCACATCTTGTGGCGCGATATGTTATTGCTTGCCTGGACGGTGCTCGCCGGCTTCACTCTGAGAGATGCTGAGTCATCAACGGGAGATCAACCCACGCGGGCACCCGAACAGGCTAGCGCGCACTAACCGAGTGCCAAGAGTTCCCGCCCACACAGACAACTGAATCTCCACGAGGATGTCGGCAAGATAGTCCCATCTCCGTTTCTCAACCAACCTCAACGTCAATTTGCGGGCCATCATCACCTTACCGAACCTCGTTGTTCAGGTCTTGATTGGCTCCGAGCTTCATAAAAAAGGTGTGTATACTCTTAAGCAAGTTTGCGCGAACCAGTACTAATCAGTTGGCACCAGCCATCTCAGTTCTGATCCCAGCGGTCTCTCCACCACACCGTCAAGATGTCGTACCAGAAGCCCGAGAAGGATTTCGGCGAAGGCCCTGTATGTGCTACCATCTCTCTCTATGCCAACTGCGCTTCTCGGGCATCAGCAGCATGTTCAGCATGCAAAAGATGAGCCCGCACCCTTCATAAATCATTTCTAACATTGTTCCGTTTGCGCTCCAGAAAATCCACAAGATCCGTATCACCCTCACCTCTCGCAAGGTTGCTTCCCTCGAGAAGGTGTGCCAGGAGCTGATCGAGCGTGCCCGCTCCAAGTCGCTCAACGTCAAGGGCCCCGTCCGCCTGCCCACTAAGAGACTCACCATCGCCACCCGCAAGACTCCTTGTGGTGAGGGTTCCAAGACCTGGGACAAGTACGAGATGCGCATCCACAAGCGGCTGATTGAGTGAGTGTTACCCATTGGTATACTGTTTGAGGTGGGATGCTTGCTAACCGGATGCGCACTTTCTAGCCTCCACGCCCCCACCGAGACCGTCAAGCAGATCATCATCAACATTGAGGCCGGTGTTGAGGTTGAGGTCACCATCGCCGCTTAAACGGTCTAGTCTGGATCCGGGAGGATGTAGTTCCGGTTGGCACGGTCCAGAGGTGTGCCCACCTCGGCCATGTGCTCGCATGGTTCTGCTGTACTCGGGTTCCCTGTAGGCTTAGAGAAAGCTTCCCCCGATACCAGCTGGCTAGGTTGAGAAATGGAAAAATGAAGTTTACGAATCTATGATTTTCTCTGTAGACTTTCGCTCTCTGGCTTCGTGTAGTAGTTTAAACGCCCAAACAAGACACCATGCTTCCCAGACCCACTAACAATATAATAATGCACATCAAACAGAGAACGCCTGGCAGATATATCATAACATTATTTCCAGATTTCCTGAAAGAGACTCTTCTGCCCCATCAATGTCCCATATATGTTCTACCTATTCCGTCCAGTCTCACCTCAAAAATCGAAGCTCACCCATTCTGTCTTGGGTGGAACGCTAGGAATAACACCATCCTTGAAGTATCCATTCTCCAGGAAAAACTGGTAACTCTCCGTTACCTCTTGGGTATATTCCTCTGGCTTGCCCTGAGAGTCCCTCAGGGTCGCCGCATCAGGCGGGCCATTAGGGAAGAAGATGCGGACCCATGTTTCGCGATCGTCCGGGTGCTGGTAGCATGGCCAGTCGTCGATATATTTCACAGGCTGGCCCTTCCACATGGTGAGCTTGTTCGTGGCTTGGTCGCGGACGGTCTGACCGGTGAGATTGGGGAAAGGGTTGAGTTCTTTCGGGTCGTCGATTTTAATCTTCGGCTTGGGTCCGAGACCAACTGTTGCTGTAGCGGCAGGGGTTTGAGGCGCAGCTTCAGTGGTCACGGACGGTTTGCCAAAGGGAGAAACGGTCGTCTCCGGTTTCGCAAAAGGAGAAGCTGTTGTTTCGGGTTTACCGAAAGGCGAGGCTGTAGTTTGTTGTTGAGTAGTCGTCCCAAACGGAGATGGTTGGCCAAACGGCCCTGTAGTCTTCTGCTGGAGTTGAGCAAATGGAGAAGTAGCCTGCGCAGGCTGACCAAAGCCGCCGGTTGTAGTCGCCGACGGTTGGCCGAAGCCGGTAGTTGTCGAAGGCTTGCCAAATGGTGAAGCCGTTGTCTGGCCGGAAGGCTGACCGAAGCCTGTCGTCCCTCCTGACGGTTGACCGAAGCCTGAGGTGCTCTGAGCCTGGCCAAATGGGGATATGGTGCTTGGCTTTCCAAACACCGATGTCCCCGGGGTCGAGGGCTGCCCGAAAGATGGTTGTCCAAAGGCTGGCTGTCCGAACGAAGGTTTCCCAAATGCAGTTTGAGTGCCCAACGCCGAAGGCTGTCCGAATGTAGAGCCCTGAGTGCCTTGGCCCAGGGCAGTTGGTTGCCCGAAGACAGGCTTCTGCCCGAGGGGTGATGGTTGACCGAACGCTGGCTGTCCGAACGAAGGTTTGCCAAAAGCGGACTGAGCGCCGCCTAAAGGTGAAGGCTGGCCAAATGCAGGAGTTTGGGAAGGCGTAGATGGTTTGCCGAATAAACTAGGCTGACCAAACGTTGATGTTCCCTGACCGAATCCAGTCCCAGTCCTACCCTCTACAATATCATTCCGATTGGGGTGCTGGTTCTCCCCGTCCAAGATGTACTTGACAGCCCCATCGAGGTCATTTAAGGCAGCGTCCATTTGTTTCAAACACTCAGCATAGAGGTTTTGGGCTTCCTGAACCGCCTGTTCTGGACGTCCCGCTGCTGCCGCCTCGTAATGACGTAGCCGCATCTCTTCGAAGCTGAGCTCACGCTGTGGGCCTCCAAAGAGCTGGACAGGGGCATTTCGCCCCGGCGCATAGGCTGAGAAGATCCATTCGGGTCGTCCCTTGCCAGGAGTGAGATCGTTCTTGATGTCGATTGCTGTCACCCCATAGTTGCTGCAGAATTGTCAACACCTGAATATAACAAGTAACAGCGCAAAGGGCTTACTTCTGCTGTGGAGCTTTTTGCGGCGTTTGACGACCTTTTTCCAATATCTCGGGTCAATGATCACGGTATGGAGCATTTTTTTGTAGAGAAACGAGATGGAAAGAGAATCATAGAAACAGTGCAAAGGCTCCTAGGTCGCGGATAATGAAACAAATAGAAAAAAAATGAAGTCGAGGCAAATGGAAGGGATGCAGACTGTGAAATCTCGATGTAAAGGCAGACATATTGCAGCCAAAATAGGGTACAATAGGGACAATGCTCATTCACTTGTTCCATTCACAGGCAACATACACTAGCGCGGACTGGGTAGTTAAAAGGGTGGCAGGTGGGCGGAAAACAGCAGATAAAAAGACATACCTCCAAAGCCTCCGGATGAGCTACTACCAGAAAGGACGCCAAAACGATTTCCGGACCCAAGAGTAACATGGCCTGGGTGTTCAAATTTGCACCGGTCTGGATGAAGGTCAGTTACGCGTCGAAGGCGGTATCGCAATGGATCTGAGATTCCGGGGAGGACTGTACCTCCGAACTTGCAGCGACCTTGCTGGAAATATGTGCAAACGACCATATCGTCGGTGTTTAGCGGCTATCTGTTAGGGTTGTCTGAGATAAGCGCGCTTCAGCTTATCTCCCTGAAAGATCTGGGCCTGAAGTCGCGTCACTCGCGATTCACTGGGCGCGGCCCATCACCACGGTCAGCTTTCGAGAATGCCGATACGAGCACGTGCTGCACGATAAATAGTTTAGGGTAGCAGCTTAAAAAGTGCAGCAGTTAAAGAGGCTGACCGGGTAGATGGTTCTCCTATTCTGGCGTTGAATGAAGGATGCGTTCTTAGAGGTAGTTGAGGTTTGCCGCCCCGATGGTTATTTTCTGCCGATGGCAGGGAGCGGCGGAGTTCAAATCGACCCTTGAACCATATGAACATTTGACTTCCGCCGACCAGAACTGCCACCATCCTTCAAGGCTAACACTGCTCGAAAATGATGGGCTGTAGAGCTACTTTGTGCATTATTCTTACAAAATTCAATAAACTATACTTGAGAAATCTAAGGTCAAATTTATCACAATTCTGCAACGCAGACTGATCCCGATTTATCCGACCCATGATAATTCCCGAGGACTGCCTCGACTCCAGTACGGATTTGAAACGGTATCATCCCAAAACAATCGTTATGCAAGAGAACGATAGCACAGAAACCGACTAGAACACCAACCCATAACTCCGTTTCCCGTCCTGACTGCGTAGACCCACACGATGGCCAGACGCCTGAAATGGTTGCTTCTCAAGGAAGCTGTACACTGCTTCCGGGCGCAGACATGAGTTGCGTGTGTTTACTCATGCTCTGTCTCAGATCGTCCCAGTTCAGTCCATCTATTTTCTTGCCTCCCAGCGACTCTACATCTGCAGAAAGATCCTTTAGCTTTCCAGTCGCGAGGCGTCGCATCAAAACCGTGTCCTTGGCTCCGTGAAGTGTTTTGGCCGCGCCGTGAAGCAGGCAGTCCTCAAACCACTTCTCTTCTTCTTCGTCGAAGGGAAGGTTGACGAGCTCCATCGCCCGCTCGCCTCGAATCTGACCGGCGCTGCTGCTGTGTACGAACACGACCAGCTGCTCAAGGTATCTACGGCGGCGAATTTCATCATTCTTTCTGGCAAAATAGAATGCCTCCGTTATACTTGCACGGCAAAGTACTTCGAAGAAAGCCTTCTGGACTTTTTCGGACGCGAGAGGCGGGGAGACGGTGTGATAGTATGACATGGCAAGGCTGTCATCATGCTTCGGAAGATGAGTGAGAGTAAGGACATAGAGGATCTCGTCTGGAAAGGTTGGAATGAGGGACGGTTCGGTGAGATATTCTAGAGCTCGCTGAATTCGGTCGGAGTTAGAAACGAACGATTGATAGGAGAGGAAAGCACGCACCCGAAACTCCAATCGATCCAAATGCCAGAGACCGTCTATGAACAACTTGTACTTTTCGGGCAGATAGTATCGACGAGCAAATTGCGTCGCAGCATCGCTGGGGTTGCGGCAATCTCTTAGGATGTAATATATCAACGCCTGTTTCTGATGGGTTGGAAAGGTGGAGGAAACGACCTGGTTGTATAGGTCTCGGAGGTCATGATTGGACTTTGGAGGATACAACTTCGTAACTGGAGTATAGAATATTTAGAATTGCCATTTTCAGCAAGGGTCAGCGAACAATACCTGCTTTGACGCCCAGGAGTCCTAGCAGTCGATCGACGAAGAGCTGATTTTCCAGAGCGCGACGGTTTGCGATGATCTGCTCCACGACCTTTCCATCATACGCAAAGTCCTTGTTAAAGTAGAATGTCGTGTTGAAGTCCTCCCATTGAGCCATTTTGACCGACGAGAAAAGAAGATCGTCCGAAGAGACGGAGCTGTGTTTATCTTCCCTGTCGTCGCTGGTCGCAAGGTCCGGCGAAGCTCGATAATTATTACAGGTTTACGGTACGATACGACCTGCTGATGTAAGCCAGGCGGTCAGTGTGGGCACAGACACGTGCAGCGGGTAGAAAACAACACCTTTCCTGTTCGGGAGGGAAGGTAAACAGCCCGCCCGCCATCCCACGTGTGGTGGAGCAAAACACAGCAACAGGCGCGGGACGGGCAAACAATCGTCTTTCCAGCTTCATGTATATACCCCCTCCGGGAGTCGCAATCGCACCATAATGGCATCTATAGCAAAGGGCAGGCCAACCCGGCGCTCTGCCGCTCGAAAGAGCTATGTCGTGGAAACCTCCGAGGAGGAAGACCCCGGAAATGTCACGCCCACGCCTTCCAACCAGACCAACGACGACGATGACGATGAAGAAGAGTACACCCCCGTTGCGAAGAAGAACCCTCCTAGGAGGTCTTCAAGGAGGAGCACCACAGCCGATGTACCTAGCCCGAGTTCCGCGCGCCCGTCACGGCGAGGACGACGATCAAAGACGGGGGATAATTTGGATGTCTCGCAGCTTCGCGATGGCGAAGAGGGCAGCACAATTGCGACCATAGAGGAAGAGCCTGAATCGCCATCGAAGAACGTGGCAGCAGCAGCTCGCAAGAGGAAAAGTATGGGCCATCCCCGTAAGAATCGTGCATCAGCTACGCCCGTTCCGGAACAGTCCTCACTTCCTACCCCAGAACCTTCAGCGTCGCCGGAGCCGGTACCCCGACCCCAATCGCAGAGAGAGAGTTCGACGCCGCTTGCCGATATCACCGAGTCTGCGGTAAACCAGACGCCCCCGAGACCGGCGGAAGAGCCGAAATCACAGATATCGATCGTTAACCCGATGTCATCGGTGTTGGAGAAGCCCATGGATATCCTTGCCAAACAACGATCCCTCGCGCCTCCAGCGATGGAGGAGCCCACGGGGCCAAAGCCGCGAATGGTGATAACCCATCTGGTGCTTACGAATTTTAAGAGTTACGCAGGGAGACAAGTCGTTGGACCTTTTCATGTCTCTTTCTCCTCAATTGTTGGACCGAATGGGTCCGGCAAATCAAATGTTATTGACTCTTTACTGTTTGTATTCGGATTCCGAGCCAGCAAAATGCGGCAAGGGAAAATATCTGCCCTGATTCACAATTCTGCTAATTTCCCTGACCTGCCCTTCTGTGAGGTTGAAGTTCACTTTCAAGAGATCATCGATCTTCCAGGAGGAGCACACGAGGTAGTCCCAGATTCCAAACTGGTCATTTCACGGAGAGCGTTTAAGAACAACACCAGCAAGTACTACATGAACGGCAAAGAGACGAACTTCACGGCCGTGACGACCTTATTACGAGAGCGTGGAATCGACCTCGACCACAAGCGTTTCTTGATCCTGCAAGGTGAAGTTGAGTCAATTGCGCAGATGAAGCCGAAAGCTACAAACGAACATGAGGACGGACTCTTAGAATATCTTGAAGATATTATTGGAACGTCAAAATACAAGGTTCCGATCGAAGAGGCCGCCGCTGAAGTCGAGCAATTGAACGAGGTTTGCGTTGAGAAGAATAACCGTGTTCAGCATGTGGAAAAGGAAAAGAACGCCCTGGAAGACAAGAAAAATAAAGCCCTGGAGTATATTAGAGATGAGAATGAGCTTGTCCAGAAGCAGTCTGCGCTTTATCAGATTTACCTGGCCGAGTGTGAAGATAACATAAGAGTTACCGAGGAAGCAATTCTGCAGATGCAGGAATTGTTGAATCTGGAGCTCGAGAAACACGAAGGTAGTGAGTCAGGGATCAAGGAACTTGAGAAGGCATACAAACGCGGCCTGAAGGAATATGAGGATATGGAGAAGGCGACGCAGGCAATGATCAAGGAGATGGCGAAATATGATAAAGAGTCAGTCAAATTAGAGGAGAAGAGGAAGTTCTTGCTTGGAAAGCAGAAGAAGTTGGAAAAGGCCATGCAGTCAAGTCGCCTAGCCGCTTCGGAGTGCTCTAGCCTTGTGGAAAAGCATACTTATGACATTGAAAAGAAGACAGCTGAGATTGCGAAGCTCGAGAAGGAGATGAAAGCCGAAGAGGAGGAGCTGGCATCTATTCGTGAAGGGCTCAAAGGTAAGACTCAAGGCCTTTCGGATCAGATTGCAGCGAAGCAAAAGTCTCTTGAGCCGTGGAATGAGAAGATCAACGAGAAGCTCTCCGCTGTCGCTGTGGCGCAGAGTGAACTCGACATTCTACGTGAGAAGAGCAATGCGGGTGCTGTCGCGCTGGAGGAAGCGCAGTCCAAGGTCGCTTCAATTGAGGAGTCGCTGTCGGCTAAGGAAGCCGAGCTCGAGGAACGGCGAGCTCAGAAAGCAAACCTCGAGAATGAGGTTACAACGCTCAAGAGCGAGTTGCAGAAGTTGGCGCAGAAGGAGCCAGAGTTACGATCGAAAGTCTCTAGTGCTCGACAGAAAGCGGATGAAGCAAGAGCCAGCCTCGCTAGTACCCAGAACAGGGGAAGCGTCTTGACTGGACTGATGCGCCTCAAGGAATCTGGCCGTATTGACGGATTCCACGGCAGACTTGGTGACCTTGGGACCATCGATGAGAAGTACGATGTCGCGATCACAACCGCCTGCCCGGGTCTTGATAATATGGTCGTCGACTCTGTTGAGGTTGGTCAGCAGTGCATCGACTATCTTCGAAAGAATAACCTCGGTAGAGCCAACTTCATCCTACTGGACCGTCTTCCCCGGAGGGATATGTCCTCGATCTACACGCCTGAGAGTGTTCCACGGCTGTTCGACTTGGTCAAGCCAAAAGACCCGAAATTTGCACCAGCATTCTATAGCGTCCTGCGCGACACGCTGGTGGCTAAGGACTTGGAGCAAGCGAATAGAATTGCGTACGGTGCTAGACGATGGAGAGTGGTCACGCTCGAGGGACACCTAATCGATACGTCCGGAACAATGAGTGGTGGTGGTACCCGCGTGGCAAGAGGGGGAATGTCCTCCAAGCAGGTCGCCGAGACATCTAAAGAGCAAGTAGCAAAGCTCGAGAATGATCGCGATGAGATGGAGAAGAAACTTCTGGCCTTTCAAGAGAAACAGCGGCAGTTGGAGTCATTGATCAGAGAGAAGTCGGACGAGATTCCCCGACTGGAGACAAAGATCCAGAAGATCCTGATCGAAATCGAAAGCGGAAAACGCAGCCTTGTAGACGCGCAGCGACGAGTGAAAGAATTGAGCGCTGAACACAAGCCATCCAAGGCAGATGATAACCGAGCTGCAGCCCTCGAGAAGCAAATCGCATCCCTGGAGAAGGAAATTGAGAAACTCCGGGCCGAGATGGCTGGAGTCGAGGAGGAGATCCAGTCGCTCCAGGATAAGATTATGGAAGTAGGCGGCGTTAGGCTGAGGAGTCAGAAGGCCAAGGTTGATGGTCTCAAGGAACAGATCAGCTTGCTTGCCGAGGAGGTCTCTAACGCGGAGGTTGCAAAGTCCAAGAATGAGAAAGCGATCATCAAGCATGAGAATGCTCGTGCGGATGCAGAGCAGGAGCTTGCGCACGTCGCTGAGGAACTTGAGAAGCTGAATAACGACATCAAGAACCAAGCAAGCGATGCGTCAGGGTCCAAGCGCAAGGCGGAAGAGGCCCAGGAAGCTCTCGAAACGAAGAAGGGCGAGCTTAAAGCTCTTAAAGCAGAGCTCGATGAGAAGATCGCTGAGTTGAACGAAACTCGGGCTGCAGAGATCGAGATGCGTAACAAGCTGGAGGAGAATCAAAAGGTGTTGGCTGAGAACCAAAAGAGAAGCCGATACTGGCAGGAGAAGCTCTCCAAACTCACTTTACAGAACATCAGCGACCTCGGTGAGGAGCAGCAGCCTGCTGAGCTTCAGACTTACACCAGAGACGAACTCGCGGAGATGAACAAAGAGTCCTTGAAAGCTGTCATTGCTGCTCTTGAGGAAAAGACCCAGAACGCTTCTGTTGATCTGTCAGTCATTGAAGAATATCGCCGCCGTGCGGCTGAGCATGAATCGCGTTCTGCCGACTTGGCCCAGGCGCTGGCAGCTCGTGATAACGCCAAAGCTCGCCTTGACAGCCTGCGCTCAGCCCGGTTGAATGGGTTCATGGAGGGATTCAGCATTATCTCCCTGCGTCTAAAGGAAATGTACCAGATGATCACGATGGGCGGCAATGCGGAGCTCGAACTTGTCGATTCCTTGGACCCGTTCTCCGAAGGCATCCTGTTTTCCGTTATGCCTCCGAAGAAGAGCTGGAAGAATATCAGCAACCTTTCTGGAGGTGAAAAGACGCTGTCCAGCTTGGCGCTCGTGTTCGCCTTGCATCACTACAAGCCAACACCTCTTTACGTCATGGACGAAATTGATGCCGCTCTGGACTTCAGAAATGTGAGTATACATCTAATGCTTAGAGCTAACGGCAAGCGACGTCCGGCTAATATCTTGTGTCCTAGGTCTCCATTGTCGCTTCGTATATTAAGGAGAGGACGAAGAACGCACAGTTTATTGTTATCTCATTGAGAAACAATATGGTAAGGCCTCTCGACGCATTTCTGCTTAGAGATAGCAGCTAACAATCGTTCCAACAGTTTGAGCTTGCATCTCGACTTGTCGGTGTATACAAGGTCAACCATATGACCAAGAGTGTCACGATTGAGAACCGTGACTACATCACCGGGCGATGATGATCTGTGTGCATGTCGATGTTGTTTCTTTATGATGAATATAGGGATCAGTGCTTTATGGGATGTAACGAATGCGGGGTTTCGGTGGCTTGGATACGTCTGATGATTACGATGAGTTACGTTATGCCAATAGCGGGTGGATTGGGTAGTTACGTACTTTACGTTTACGTTGGAGTCACGGGGTTAATGAACAGGTTGATCTATGCATGCCTTTTGTTATTGCATTCTATCATTTCACTATCTGGTGCCGTTCTTTTTCAAGGCTAGAAATCGAGCCGGAGAGCATTGTCGATATATTAAGCCGATAGTCAGCACACAGTATAGGAACGTGGTTAATCTGTGACCTTGGTTAGCGGCATTAACATATGATTGAAGTCACACAGACAAGCCATTGCTTTTTTTTTTTTTTTTTTTTTTTTTTTTTTTTTTTTTTTTTTTTTTTTTTAAAAAAAAGGCCTTCGGAGACATTTCTGTCGGAGCATATCTCAGGTAACCAGCGGTGGACATGCAGGCTGTTCTGCGGGGCCGCCGCGGGGTTTGTGAAGTTTCGCCGGGGAGCAATAACAAACACCCCGTACATTGCGGCTCATATTCGTGAACTAAAGACATTGACAGGAAGTGATGCCAGATGCCAGTTTATTGTGCAAACGAGCGACGCGGAATATCAACGCCACTGATGGAGTTCCAACCTGTTCTCTTGCGCCCTCCGGATTTCCATGGATCATCTGTGCCGTTCAGAGGCGATCGACATGGGTATTATAGGACGAACAAGAGTTCTTTGAGCTCCTATATTTTCTTCTGAAAGGCTCTGTTAAATGTTATTTATTATTCATGCTTGCTGTCCGTGAACAAGACGTATCCTATCGGATGTTTTTGCCTTCTAGGTGGATGATCTGCAAAGCATGGGCCTTTGCATCTTTGACCTCGGCTTTTCAAGTCTACTGGCTAGGATCAGACGATACAAAATGGCACGGCGTCTGCTCCCCGCATTCGTCGAGATGTAACAGAAGCGTTGATGAGGCAAAGGGTCTTCGATCGCCACGAGGAAAGCACTGCATTATGACACATGATATCATTGAGCTTAGCTCTAATCTGGTCTTCTCAAGGGTTATCTGCTCGATCATATTTATCCTCTTTTCCCTCTCACCTCGAGCCTGATATTATCTTTCTTTGATATCGAATTGTAAAGTTGTCCTCTGTCTGAGCTTGGGTTTGTTCGGAGCATCTTCCGGGGTGATATCAACAAGGCCCCCCCCCCGCTTGGCTCTCTGCCACCCGCATCCTAGCGCTGATCCTAATGCTATCCATGTTCACTTCGTCTTTTGTCCATTTCCATTATTGCCAGTCCACTATTCTGCTTAGGATTATGCCGAACACATGGATGCGGGGTAAGGACCCTTGCGGTGCTAAAGCCTTCCCCGCCTCTCGAACGCAGGGATGCCGATGTCATCGTTCACAGCACCATGCACGTCGTTGCCGCTCATATTGAGACCACCGGGAGGGGAGGCTTTAAAAGGGACGCCAATGACAGCCGTGAGGTAGCTCTTCTGCTCCTGTGGGCATGGGGCAGCGAAAGCTCTGAAGCCTTGCGCAAGTCATGCGTTTCCATACTTCGTTCTCGGTCATTATCGGGGTCCTTGCCTCTGCGGCAGGAGGAGCGGCCCAGGTAGATTACTCTCAATACGTGAATCCATTCATCGGGTCTGAAGGTCCTTTTCCCGGGCAAGCTTATGGCGGAGGTGACATTTTCATCGGCGGTGCGCGCCCCTTTGGCGTGGTCAAGGTTGGGATAGACACTACTGCTGCCAACTGGACCACCGCAACTCTCAATGGCGGTTGGACTCCCGATGGTAATGTTACTGCGATTAGTATGCCTCTCTCCCAGTTTATGGATGAGCTCCTCTGAACATCGTCTCCAGGTATGATGCATGAGAGCGGTACTGGAGGCGCGCCCAAATATGGTATTATTCCGCAGATGCCTCTCACGTCGGTCGATCCTCCTGTGAACATTCTTGACAATCTCACGTACAGTCAGCCTAGGGTGAGATGCGACTGTAAATTCCTCAAGTTTGAGTTGAGCTGACAAGGTATAGGTTGGGAAAGACGAAGCCAGCGTGGGTTACTTCAAGACCCGACTGCTGAACGGAGTAACAGTCGAACTTTCAGCGTCCAGACACGCTGGAATCATTCAGTACTCGTTCCCAGATGGCGGGAAACACGTTCTTGTCGACGTTTCTCATGTAAGTTTACTGCTGAAGTGATGGAAGGAAAGGTAGAACTTACCGGATTCAAGTACCTGCCTGCATCCCCAAGTGATACGAGTCCTCAGTTCTATGTTGGTGGCGAGATTGAACTCGAAGATGACGGCAAAACTTATACGGGATACGGGACCTTCATAGGCGGCTGGAACAATGGTGCGTCAAGTGGCCTTCGATAGGGTGATTCCTGCTCACCGGCAAATCAGGTGCACCGTACACTGTCTATTTCTGCGGGGAGTTCTCCAAGGCGCCTAGCAGGGCCCAGGTATTTTCTGGAGCAAACACGGATCACATTCCCCGATATCACAATTTGGCCAATGGCGGAACAATTGAACCTGTGTATGGAAATGTGTTCAAGGCGACCTCTGGACCAATGAACGATCGTGTCGGCGCCCTTTTTACTTGGGATGACGGTCCAGCCGCGCAGGTCAGCTCGCGGGTCGGAATTTCCTTCATCTCAGTCGAAAAGGCTCGCGCTTACAAGAATTCGGAGATCCCATCATGGAATCTGAACGACACGGTCGCTGCCGCTGTGAAGGAATGGAACGAGGATGTGTTCAGCAAGATCCGGGTTCCCATTGATGACTCTGCAAATATGACACACGTGAGGCTATTGTACAGCTCGCTGTACTTTATGCACCTCATGCCTTCTGATCGGACAGGCGAGAATCCACTTTGGGAGTCGGACGAACCGTACTGGGATGACTTCTACACTATGTGTCAGTCAACTCTCTATATTCTGGGTTTTTTTTAGATTCTGACTTTGTTAAAGGGGATATTTTCCGTTGCACCGTCAGTTTCTACCACCTGGTGCAGCCCACGTACTACGAGTCGATGATCCGGGGTCTTATCGATATTTGGAGGTAAGCAATGCTTGATCTGCTAGAGGAAGACAATTCTAAAATGTATCTATACAGACAGGAGGGCTATTTACCGGATGGACGTTCTGGAAATTGGAATGGACTTGTTCAGGGCGGCTCAAATGCAGACAACGTCCTGGCCGATGCCTATGTGAAGGGTCTGCGTGGAGCAATCAATTGGACAGATGGTTACGCTGCGATGAAGAAAGACGCAGAGGTCGTGCCATACAATACATATGACCCGACCGACTACACAGCCAGTACGAAAGAGGGCAGAGGTGCACTGGCTGATTGGCTCGAGCTTGGCTACGTCTCGCAAGACCGAAACACCCGCTGCATCTCCAGAACGGTCGAGTACAGTCTCAATGATTTTGCGCTCAGCCAGGTGGCGGCGGGAGTGATGCCGGAGGACCAGCAGAAATACCTGAAGCGCTCCGCTGGCTGGCAGCGCATCTGGGATCACAACGTGACCAGTTTGAACTTTACAGGCTTCCTTGCGCCGAAGTTCTCAAACGGTCAGTTTAACACGAGTCACTACGATCCGTTGATTTGTTATGGATGCGAGTGGATGGACTACTCCTATGAGGCTGTTCCATGGGGTGAGTTTATCATTCACAGCTCTCTCTTGATTCTGCTGACTTGCGTGGAAAAAAGAATACTCGTTTGTGGTTCCCCATGACATGGAGACTCTAGTCCAGTTTATGGGAGGACCAGAAACGTTTGAACGTCGTCTGGACCTAATGGTATAATACCCTCTAGTATAACGCTTCCTGGTACCAGCCGTCTAACAACTTACCATAGTTCAAACCGAACATGAGCCGGCAAAGCCTGGGACCCAATGGAGCTGGAATAACCACTCTCATGAATATCGGGTGAGTGGAATCTCCCTCTTCCTGCAAGAAAACATTGTACTAAATCATTTCTTTCCAGAAACGAGCCGGACTTTGCAACACCCTATCTATATAATTACATCAACAAGCAAGCGAAGAGCGTCCAACGCAGCCGCAGCCTCGCCTTACGATAGTAAGCCAGAACCCATTAAGACAAAGCAGCAAACAGAACCAGAGACTGACGGTGAAAAACATAAAGCTTCAAAGACGCCCCCTACGGCGTCCCCGGCAACAGCGACGCCGGCGCCATGAACTCCTGGCTCCTCTGGAACATGCTCGGCATCTACCCGGTCGTCACGCAGCCCGTCTACCTGCTCTCCTCGCCCTGGTTCCCGGACCTCAACATGACCATCAACGGCGACAAGACGCTCCGGATCACTGCCACGGGCCTGGACCGGGGACCCGAGAGCTACTACGTGCAGAGCGTCAAGATCAACGGGCGGCCGTGGACGAAGAACTGGTTCGAGCACAAGGATGTCATGGTCGAGGGGGGCACGATTGAGTTTGAGCTGGGGCCCGAGATGAAGATCTGGGAGACGGGAGAGGTGCCGCCTTCACCGGGGCATTATACGCTGTAGTTAGTAACCAAAGGCGTGTAGTGTAGGAGGAGAGAGAAAAACCGAACGGCTGAATCGAAATGCGTAGTATAGATAGAAGCTTTCCTTTGCTTGTGCACCAATCATGCCGGTGCACAGAAGGTGTTGACAACGAAAATAACTACTGCAAATGATTATTATAATGTCCATACCACGTACCGGAAAAAAGTGTTATTCTTCGATCATGTAGGCAAGACGATAAGCCACAAGGTTGGGGGACCCAAGACGAAATGAAATAGGTGGGTAACCGTACAAAATTTGAAGAGATCGTTCGTACCACCATCCAAAAGCAATGCATAATATCTCAAACAGATAGAAAGAAAGAAAGGATTGCTTGAAATTGCGATCGTAGAATTATCGGTCATAAGACACAGTACCTATTTCATACAGGGTTCATGGTGCACTTCCAAGATCTAACGTCACAATTCCAAAAAACTTGACAGGAACCACCACAGGACACGAGCCCCTTTGATATAAATATTATATTGTATGTATATGTGCAACAAGTGTCGAAGACCCACTCGACAGCGGGTGGATTGACCCGCTTTTCGTCTGTCGTTAGGTGAGATCAATGAATACTCGCTTCTGCGGAATAGTCGAGGATCCGGAACCGTTCGGACGCTCCGCGGTACTTAGCAGCAGAGGAAACCGGATCTGGTGCGCGAGCAGGATCGATACTGTTGGGTCCTGCTGGTTCGCTGACGAGCCGGCTGTCGGCGGAGGCCCCTGGAAAATTTCATGCTCTAAGAATCCTCGATAAGCTTGCTCTCCGATAACCTCAACCAGGGGGCCTCTTGAGCCAATGAGACCAGTCTGGTCTTGGCTGTTTGCGCCCTTTCTTTCCACGCCTTGTATTTATCTTGGTTGTCTTTCTGAGTCTTCTCGACCCGTAGGGTGTATGGTGACCCCGAGGTGATTGTGGTTGTCTTAAACGAGCTGTTCAGCTGATACTGCAGATGTTTCCTGCGCTTCTCTGCCATGCGAAAATCTTCGGTTTTCTTGTTAATAATCGAGTAACTTCGAAAGTTTACAAGTCTCATTCCCAAGAGACATCTACATCTCACATGTCTTTTCGACCCTCTGGAACCCTCATAGACAGATCATGGAATGGCATCTGGCAGTTGTGAATCCACTCCATGCATCATCCTAAAAAGCGGCTCCCACACGGTTACCGCGCGCCTGGTGACGTGCCCATTTCCCATGTCAGGCAGGTTGTAGAAGATCAATTTGTCTGCGGAGCATTCGAGAGCTTCACCTGCCATCCCAGTGGTATCTTCCAGGAATTTGTTGTAAGCTTCCAAGACTGTCTTGACCGGAGTAATACTATCAAGGCATTTCAGTCAATCATTTTTTTTACTAATAGGACGTTGTGCTAAAAAATCATGCGACGCTGACCTTAAATAGGAAGGGGAGGGAAAAGAAAGTAACCTACCATTCCGGCGACACGGCTGCAATCATCTCCGGCGGGACAATTGGGGTAGCAACAATCCCAGGGAGTACACAGTTAATCAGTACATTTTCCTTCATTTTCAGAAGCGGTGCAACGCCTCTGATGAATTGTATCACAGCAGCTTTAGCACCGCAGTATTCAGGATATGACCTGTGTGGAAAGATTCCGCCGATGCTACCGGTGACGACAATCTTCCCACCTGGAGGATTATTGTGCCTCATAAAGTGCGTTGCCAGCACCGTCCCGTAGATCACACCTTTGTAGTCGATATCGGTACACGATAGATCGGGTTCCGGAGGGATATCATCCACATCCTTGCCACGCCAGTTGAAGATATAGACGGAGCTCTTGTCCACGATCCCGGCATTCGCGCACAGCGCATCAATGCGGCCCCAGGTCTTGTACACCTCTCGGAACATGTTCGCCTGGCTCTGGTAGTCTCCGACGTCTGCTTGGAAGAAGCGCGCATTCTCGCCTAGGCTCTTCACGAGCTCTTCGCCGGGTTCCTTGCGGCGGCCCACACATGCGACCTTCCAGCCACGCGCGTAGAGATCTTTTGCGAGGCATGCCAATGCCGGACTTTAGTGGGTTTTTGTTAGTCGGACTTCCTTTGCAACTTGTTTTTTTTTTTTCCGATGTAGGTCAGAGCTAACCGTTGCGCCTGTTACGATGGCCACTCGACCTCGAGGCTCCGCCATGTCTTAGGTGGTATGAATGCGTGCAGCTTCACGCAAAATAAAGAGAAGAAAAAAAGAATGAAATAAGATACTGAGAAAAGAGGAATTGTCCAGTTTTGCGCCAGGGAGAGTCAATATCTTTGCGAATAGAAGTGTGGATTGCCCATATAAATGTTGTGTCACGCCCCACGAAGTCGAATCATGCAACGCGTCGACCAACGCTATGAGGCAGTTTACTTGGCGGGGCAGTAGCTAAGTGGTGTCGGGTATGCTCTCCATAAATTCCCCCCGTTGAAGGGCTTCAAGTACCCCACTAATTATGCATTCCAAGCATTGAAGCGTGAGACTTGAGGAGGGGTAGTGTCGGCATTGATTACCAAGAGCGCAATAGCCTGCTTGAGGTGAAACAACTGGGTTGAGCGGCACAGCATGGATAACTGGATAGCACTGGGACGGGGTAGTGATAAGAGTCTTTCCCGAAGACGCTAGTCCTCGATTTCTGTCATCACAGAAATAAGTGTATTTCTAATCATATCAGATAAAACGCCGGGAAATACTCGCATTCATCTTCACAAATTTAGCACGTTCTCAAAAGGAGCAACTATTGTGGATCGACAATGCGAATTCTATTCATGACTCACGCAATTCGTACCTTTTGAATGGATGTACAATACTTACATATCACAAAACAGCAAGGAAGGATGTGAAGCTGTTCTTTGTATTCCAGCTATAACGTGGAACTGATAGATACAAGCAACCTGGCTAGTCAAAACAGCTCCGACCTGGTTTTCCAACACAGTCGCCGCCATGACCTCCCTCATCTCGTCGTCACAGAACTCAGGCGGCTCTCTGAAGTAGTACTTCTCGCCGCTCATCTCCACCGCAAGGCCATATGTTTCCGGTCCAGGCACTTCTTTCCCGTTGGCGTCGACCATATCATCACCGTCAATCAGAAGTAGAACCACCTTGGCGACCGTCTCAACAGGTATAAATCGGTTCTGAGGGAAATTCGCCCGGCCATCTTCGTCGAGCGGATTCGTCCGCACAATGGTCGGGCATATGGCGTTGGCGCGGATGCCGTCTAGGCGGAAGTTGCTGGCGACGGAGCGCATGAAACCGACGACGCCATCTATATATACATACATACATACATACATACATACATATCTATATATATATATATAACATTAGGAAACATTACCTGAGTTCGTGATACGTCAGGGACAGACTCACGTCTGGCAGCTGAGTATAGCGGCGAGTAGAAAGACGGGTAGAGACCGCCGCAGCTGGCGGTCATTACCAAGCTGGTTCCTTGGCCCTTTCCTGGCGACTGGCGGAAATAGTGCAGAGCAAGATAGCTTGCCGCGATCACGCCTTTCAGATCCACATCGACACTCAGCTGATCCAGCTCGGGAGGCGGCTCCGAGCCTTCGGGATGTCTTGCATAGAAGTTCTTCCTCTCGATCACGCCCGCATTGGCGAAGACGAAGTCGAGTCGACCGCCGCTGGTGGTGAAGACCCTTGAAGGTTGTCGCGAGAGAGCAATACTGGGTTGCATCTGTTTTGTGGAAGGTGGCGTTGGGAAGTTCCTTGGCTGCTTGGATACCGCGTTCCTCGTTGATGTCGAGGAGGTGTAAATTCCAGCTTCCACGTTCAGCCAAAGCTTTTGCCACGGCAAGGCCCATTCCACTGGCTGAGACTCTCTACATGTTAGTTGATAGACTCCTGTCTGTTCGGATGTATCCTGCCACTGACCTCCACCAGTTATGACAGCAACTTTCATCATTCTGTTCCCCTGAATGCACAATATGCACACGAAATTTTGTCGTTCAACGGAGAAATCACAACAGTCCCGACGAGAGTAGAAATAAGTGGCTGCCTATCACCGTACGGAACACGACCAAGTGCTTCGGTAGGTAGGCAATGAGTGTGAAAGACCGTATTCCCGCTGATATCTGCGGTTGGGGGCGCAGGCAGAATTGGATAAACCCCATTGGAGTGCGGTGTATGAAGATCCTGTGGCTTTATTATTACCACATCTTGCATACAATTAAGTCAACGGCGTGCAAGGTACCCGCACAATTTCCCCGCATGTGGAGTGACATGAGCCCGGTTCAGATACAGCCATTCCCTCCCCCCGGCCAGCCAAGAGCACTTGTCCGGCACTGGAAACACCACCTGCCGGACCATCCTGTATCTGAAACTAAGCCTAGCCTCTAGCTCAAGTAGTTACACCAACGTGAATTTAAAGTTCTTACCGCATAATTCAAAATTAAGATGTTTTTCAAGCCCATGCATGTCCCGTGCTGTGTGCATAAGCCGCTTAGCTAGATTTGGGCGTTGCCTAGACTTCAATCAAGTTGAGCAGGTAGGACGGTCCCCAACTTGAGTAGATGGATAAACCCTAGTATCTAAAAGGTTAGCAGTTCAGATTGTTATTATATGTAGGAGATAGTCACCTAGTGCTTAATTAGTAATAAGTCGCAGCAGATATGTTAGGTAGAGAATAAGGGTCGGCCTGGTCCGCCCTAGCATCGGGCTTAGCGGCCTAGGTAGGGCGAGGACTTGTGGCCTCGTGTAGCAAGTGCTGGAGCTCAACAGCCATGGCAAGGTACAAAACCTTTTTTTTTTTTTTTTTTTTTTTAGATATGCTAGTGGATCTTGCGTCTAGTAGTATAGTGTAGTGGAGTAGATACATGAATTAGAGAAATAATAAATAAATAATTAAAGGGGAAAAATAGTGTCCTGCTTCCATATATCATAAATAATATTGTTACAAATATCGACTCTAACGTACATACAATACAGCCCCTCACAAAAGACCACAAAACACAAATCAAGCATAAACTCTCATTCTCAAACAGATTGACTCCTGTCCACTCTGCTAATCCTCATCACATCGAAGATCAAGATGCGATTCTTTTTGTTGGTTTACGGAGCAGTTCCAGTTGCAGTTCTGACGGGAACTGTCCGGGCATGCAATCTACACAGTACGCCTCCAACGACGACGCACACGTCGTTACCATGACCCTGGCTGTCGGGTTCTCCATCCTTGTCTGCTTTGCCTGGGCGAACTGGGAGACCTTCCGCGGCAAGCAGGCAGAACATTTATCATGATATCCTGATCGTCCAGGCGTATCTGATATAAATAATAAATATGCATATGATTTATTTGGGCATTCCATTTCTTGAAGGAGTGAGTATGTGTATGATGGGCATTTGTGTCCATCCTTTATCAACTATATCTTATCTAAAACATTCACGTCCGGATATTGCTATTTTTTTTTCTTGAATCTTTCTAGTTACGAAGGCGAGAAACGGGAAGTTCTCAGGCACGAGATGGAAAACCTACTTACGCAATACGCTGTTTGCTCAAATTGCATCTCGCGGCTCTGGGACCTGGCTGGACGGATACCTTCTGTTTCAATCGTCTCTCAGGGAGTCTGCGCGTCGCATGGATCTCCATCCATTGGCTTATTCACCCAAGTTACCTGAGTCACCTCAGAGTTGGGAGAGAGGCCATGAACAACTGCATATCTTGTCCGCGTCGATGAGTCGCGCGAAATAGTGGTCTAGGTGCGTATGCTTCGTGATCCGGTCCTACTTGGCCTTGACTGAGCGATGAGCAGAAGGATGTTTCGAAGCATGTGCCAAAGCCTGATGGACGGTATGAGGCCAGTCAGCTGCAACGCCTCCGCCTACCGGGAGATTGTATAACATGCTAGTTTCTTGTTTGTTTCCGGTTGGATAACGTGCGATGCATGGGTGAGATCGCGTGGTGGAATATTGCGGACCTGGTTGTCGCAGCACACATCTCCGACTCCGCAGCATTCGAGTGCACAATATGTCTGCTTTGGCTGCAAGCGGCATTAGACTAACAGGGAGGATTAAAGATCTTAAAGACAAGGACAGGCAATTGCAAGAACAGAACCGTGGGACGAGTCTCGAGTCCTCTTCTCGAAGGTGTTGGGACTGCGGTTCGCTTCCGGGCCGTCCACTCTGGAGAGCCTTACCGTGGAACGTCGCTGATCCATCCGGCCGGAACAAACAAGCTTTGTTTCATGGATCAGACAAGCAGCCCTTGATCTGTGTGGTCAGCTCTGGGTGGTCCTCGCCAAAACTAGACTCCAGCAACCCTCGCGACGGCCTCGCACCAAGCCGTCTCCATGACCCAGCTCCTGTCTGATCGCACTCTCCGGCGGCGAGATCGCGGGCTTCTTACGCATGTCTTTGGCTCTAAAACGGCCGGAATGCTTTTCATCGTCTGATTCTGGCTTATCCGAGTTGGCCTTGCCTGGGGCCCATGGCAGGTGGCGGACCGAGCTGGGGACTCATTCCGGAGGCCCGACAGACGTAAGCACCGGGATGGCCTATGACGTAGACGCGGGTCCTCAGTTGCTGTCCGTCGAGAAGCCGTCGTTTGAGCTGCAGAAGGTATTTTTGTATCCGATCAGGCGAGGAAACCGGCGCAGAGCCATCCCAGTTGAGTTGTTGAAGCTCGAGCCCGAGTCTGGTCCTGGAAGCAAGGTGATTCCAGCACATCGCTTGTTGAAAGAGCAAGTTCGCAATCGAGCATGTCTGCAACACACATTCCTGTGTGGGTCATGCGGATCGAGGCACGATGCGTGAAACGCAAGAGCAGGTAACTTCAGCAATACTTCCAGAATACTCTGTACATCCCAGTACGATATATGACGCCGGTTTTGAACGAGTCCATCGTGTGGTGAGGGCTGTTGAAGGTCTCAAGTGTCCTGACCTTTCCAGGCCATTGGACCTGGTCTCCAGTTTGTCAATGTTCGTGCATGATCTTCGAATTGCGGCTGTATATGGCTGACGATGATATCATCAAACTGTGTACGTTCTCTCTACCGTGTTGGGCAGTTGGTCCAGGATGATATGGAGTCTGAAACAGGCGCATCCCCGACGGTGGATGGGATGAATTGGACTGGATCAGGGCCTTGTCCACGATGGGCCGTCTGTCTGCTTACAGGAACAGGACCCGGTGAAATTCTCTTCCATCGGCATCATACAACTGCCGTGGGATTCATCGACGCTCCGTAGAGCGGTTATCTCCGACCACTGATGGACGATGTGACGTCGGGAGTGTGTGCCGTGCTTGACGCGACTCCGGATCTCGGTAAGGCTTCTTTGAGACAGAGCAACGCCCAACAAGGGAAAAGGCGCGCTGCGGATAAGAACAAAACCGCAGTTGCATCGCATGCGGGTTGGAGCATCTCTGGCGCATGATCGATAGTGTGTGATCCCTGGAGTCCCTGTTTGGGATCACACCACGCTGGCGTCGATGGCCGCAGCAGCAATAGTCCTGCAACAGGCCAGATGCGCGGAGGTGTGCGAGCGTGGGATTCCCAAGTGAGCACAAAGAGAGAGACCCGATTCAGAGCACGGCGGAGCGAGCCGCAGAACGGAGGCCGCCCCGTGCTCCGGCTATTAATAAGCTAACCAGCGGCGGCCCAGCGCACCGCAGGCGCGCCCCAATCCCTCGCACGAGAAACACCTTGTTTGCGGTGCACTCGCTAGCAAGTCGAGATATACGATCAGATTCCCCGTCGTCGACGGAGACGTCGAGACAAAAATAGAGAGCCGCGATCGTGGGAGGAACCGCTTTTTAGCACCGCGATCTCGCAGCCCCATCGAGGATGCTGCCGACTGCCGTGTCGGGAGTAGGAGGGCGAGGAGGCGTCGCGGGCGCAGCCACTAGTCGCTGGGGAACCCGCGAGGCTAGTTTCACCATGGGTTGGCGGGGGGCACCAGGGGACGGAGGTCAGAACGGGCGAACAAAGCGGTGCAGGGTCTGGAGAACGATCAGAGAGAGAAGTGAGCGGTGCCGCAGGCCCATCTCGTGATACACGGTATCCAGACATATGCATATATCCATAGATGTATATGTATAGTATATAGATGTAGATACAGATGTAGATGTGCTGATCGCAGACCCACGTGATCTCGGGACGACCCGGCGTCCCGCCGGCGCGTCTGGGCCAGGGGCCGCTGCAGGGACCGGCCAGTCAGCGCCGCCGCCAGGAACACGCCGCCTAGCGTACCTCATGGCCGTCGCCTTCCCTCTGCGGCCCCCTTTACCACCGTGCCCTCGTCGCCGTGCGCTGCCCTTCCCTTTGCTCCCACACCCCATCGCTGTCTCTCTCTCTTTTTTTTTTTACCCCGTCACTCCTTTCTGCGGTTGATTTATTATTTTATATATAGTAGTATAACTGGAATTACTGCGTCTTCTCGTGTCTCTGGTCCCCCTGTGCGGCGGGGGCTCTTTTCTCTCCAAGTGCGTCCTGCGCACATCCGCTCCTTGACGACCCCCCCAGAGGACCGTTCCTCGTCGAGAGTCATCTGTATCGCGATCATATCATCGGAAAATAGGGCAGACCATGTCGTTCTTTTTGCTGCTCGGCCTTCTCGCGGCCGGCATCTCGTCCGTCACCGCGCAGACCTGGACCGCCTGCAACCCCCTGAACACGACCGACTGTCCGCCCGACCCGGCGCTGGGCACCAACTACACCTGGACCTTCAACGAAACCAACACCCTCAACACCAAGATCTGGACCATCACCAACGGCGACGTCGGCTACGGCAAGGAGGGCGCCGAGTTCACCATCCTGGAGCGCCTCGACTCGCCCACCATCCAGTCCAACTTCTACATCTTCTTCGGCATCGTCGAGACCCACGTCAAGGCCGCCCCCGGCCACGGCGTGGTCAGCAGCGTCGTTCTCGAGTCGGACGACCTGGACGAGATCGACTGGGAATGGATCGGCTCCGACCCCGACCGTGTCCAGTCCAACTACTATGGCAAGGGCAATGCCACCTACGGCCGTGCCGGCTTCCACGACGTCGAGGGCGGCGCCACCAATGGCTTCCACAACTACACCACCTACTGGACGCACGAGAAGCTGGAATGGTGGGTCGACGGCAAGCTGGTTCGCACGCTGAACTACGAGGACGCCGTGGGCGGCAAGAACTTCCCGCAGACCCCCTGCAACGTCCGCATTGGCATCTGGCCCGGAGGCGATCCCAAGAACCCGCAGGGCACGATCGAATGGGCCGGCGGTGAGATCGACTACAACGGGGTCCCGTACACCATGACCGTGAGCAAGATCCGCGTGCAGGACTTTTCCAGCGGCAAGGAGTACGTCTACGGTGACATGTCGGGAAGCTGGCAGAGCATCAAGATCGTCCAGTATGTTCTTTCCCCGCCCCCCCCCGTTCTCCTAGCCCAATTGAGCAGCTAACGTGATGCCAGGGGAAACTCCACGATCAAGGAGGAGCTCACCAAGCCACCACCAAAGTCGCTGAGCCAGAGATGGGCGGAACTCTCCACGGGCGCCAAGGCCGCCATCTACTGCACCATCGCCGGCGTCGGCGCCTCCGGGATCGCCCTGCTCACCTTCTGCTGCATCAAGCAGCGCCGCCTGGGCCGCAAGGAGTACACCATCCAGGAGAACAAGTTCGAAACGGAGCGAACGGAGATGATGAACTGGCAGACCGAGTGGAGGAAGAAGGGCGGCTACCAGCCCGTCGGTTAGGCCAGAGGTGGCATCTCGGCGCGTTTCACGTCTATCACCTCCTTTCCTGTTCTGCGGCAGTGTATCCTGTATCATTCTTCGCAAATGGCGAGGCTGAATGCGCGGCATGGTGGATCCGAGGAGCAATCTCCCCGTCCACGCGCGCGGCTGGCCGGGGCGATGGATGGGGAACCCGCTTCGCCTGGATGTATATCCCTTTGTATCTTTTCTTGCTGCGTTGCGCCGCCCTCTTACATCACCGCCGTATTGAGGTCTCGACGATGACTTATTTGCGATGGAGTTTTCCCGTGTCAGTCCGGTTTCTCTCGACCATGCTGTTCCCTCTCTGTCTTTCGGCCCCCTCTCCCTCCCCTACCTCAAGCCCTGTCTACGTACAACATTCCACGTGGCTCCGATGTATATACCCGCCGTGAATTGCGTTTCTCTTTGTTTTGAGGGTTTCCGGTGTTTCTGTCTTTGGTGGGATATTGTACGACAGCGCAACACGTGACGTCTGTATTCTGATCTTCCTGTGCTATCCCGTGCTTGACTGTTAGTAGCTGTGAGCATTAATAATAGAAGCGTTGCTGGTAATAGCAAGCAGATTGAAGAATCACCGGACAACTGCCTATCTCTATCCCTTTCCCCTTCCTAGGTCTGTAGGCCCTACCAGCTAACCATCCATCCAGAAGCGCCCATCCCAGAGCTTGCCTTCCATCACCGCACCCTCCCGCAGTGCATACGAACGCATAAACAATAATCCCATGTCTGTGAAAGCCATCTCCTGCCCTTCCTGCCCCCTGAATTCACGTAAACAAGCCTTTTTCCCGCCGTCACTGCAGCAAATCGCCGTGAAGACGAGCTTTCCTTACTTCGTATTCAATGCGAGACGGTCGTATTCCCTGTATCCCTCAGTTCCCCTCCCCCCCCCCCCCCCC
>Ga0207841_1000095_pt1 | contig 123437 bp, 95 predicted proteins | sample HigsolmetaGSP18D_FD_184846 | JGI IMG/M metagenome (GOLD analysis project Ga0207841, IMG submission 184846) | High solid enriched microbial communities from the Joint BioEnergy Institute, USA - SP1-8-D (SPAdes) | ecosystem: Engineered > Bioreactor > SSF (Solid state fermentation) > Aerobic >... | reverse complement strand
GTAAGAAATTGATGGGATTTGGTGAGAAAAATCAGTATTTTGGTGGTTTGGAGGGCTTCTGGTACAAAAGTTGCAATTTTTTGAGGTTTTGGTGTGCCAAGACTGCACCAAATTTTGCATACGCTAAATGGATGCACGCCGAGACCATGACGACGCGGTATTCATTCCACTTCACGCGTCGAATTCGTCGACGTCGTTGGAGGCAGCCACAACTCAAGAAAGAAGACCATTCGCCTACCAACGTAGGTAACTGTCAAATTCTTTTTCTCATGTCCAGTGTCATTTCTCTCCTGTCGTGTCATCGTTCTGCCATGGTTACACTGCGCCGAATATGTCGCGCTCCTCCTCTCCCTCCCCGCAGCCTTTCGTCCCATCGTCGATTGATGATTCCACGAAGCGGTCCCGCTTCACCTACCGTCACCTACAGCTCCTTCGCCAGAGTTCGACCTCGAGCCCTCTCCGTGTGATTGCCCATATCGATCTTGATGCCTTCTACGCGCAGTGTGAGATGGTGCGCCTGGGGGTCCCGCACACGACCCCGCTCGCAGTCCAGCAATGGGACTCGCTCATTGCGATCAACTACGCTGCGCGTCCGTTTGGCGTGAGCAGGATGCTATCCGTGGCTGAGGCCAAGAAGCGCTGTCCCGAATTGATCACACAGCATGTGGCGACCTTCCGGGAAGGGGAGGGTGGGAAATGGGCATACCGGGATGATGCGGCCACGAGCATCAAGACAGATAAGGTGTCATTGGATCCCTATCGGGCCGAATCTAGGAAGATCCTGGGCGTGGTAAAGGAGGAACTGTCTAGATGGAGGGAGAGTGTAATGATGGATGTCGAACGAAGTTCACAGGTCCAGGTGCAACCTGCCAAGCTGGAGAAGGCGAGCATCGACGAAGTCTTTATCGATCTATCGTCTTTGGTTTTTGGTGTCTTACTTCAGCGGTATCCTCAACTGCAGAAGGATCCCAGTAGTGAAGACAGAATAGCTGCACTGCCGCTTCCTCCGAGAACGGCACTAGGCTGGAACGCAGAAGATGCATTGGTAGACTTAGATGAAAATGGATCAGAGGATGATGATCCAGAGTGGGATGACGTTGCAATGTCGATAGGCTCAGAGATCATACGGTCCATTCGCAAGGCTGTCTGGGAGCAATTGAGCTATACTTGCTCTGCAGGCATTGCAAGGAACAAGATGATAGCGAAACTGGGGAGTGCCTGCAACAAGCCGAATAAGCAGACTGTTGTACGGAATCGTGCAGCACAGAAGTTTCTTAGTGGATATAAGTTCACCAAGATTAGGATGCTTGGAGGGAAACTGGGGGATCAAGTTACCGCGTTGTTTGGAACAGAACAAGTGAGTGAGCTTCTGAAGGTTCCCATTGAAGAGCTGAAGGCAAAATTGGATGACGATACTGCTGCCTGGCTGTACGGCATTATCCGCGGAGAGGATCATAGCGAGGTCAATCCCAGGACGCAGATCAAATCCATGCTCTCAGCAAAGTCTTTCCGGCCGAGTATCAACTCTGCCGAACAGGCAGAAAAGTGGCTGCGAATTTTCGCGGCCGACATCTACGGGCGCCTAGTTGAGGATGGCGTCCTTGAAAATAGGCGCCGTCCAAAGACGATTACTTTGCACCACAGATATGGAGATCAAGTGCGATCCCGTCAGATCCCTATACCTGGAGGAAAACCCATTGGTGAATTGCTCCTCTTTGAGCTCGCCAAAACTCTCCTCGGGCAAGTGATCGCTGATGGGCGAGTATGGCCTTGCGCGAACTTGTCGCTCAGCGTAGGTGGTTTTGAAGACGGTATCACGAATAATCGAGCAATCGACGGTTTCCTCATTCGAGGAGATGAAGCTAAATCCATGAATACTCCAGTCAGGGGTCCTGATACCTCCGGTACTCAGGAAGACGGACAAAGAGTAGAGAAGAGAAGGAAGATCGAGGGCATAGAGCGTTTCTTTACGAAGGCGACTTCTAATCCAGATGTAGAGTCCGCAACTGACCAACAGAACCTGAATAATGCGGAATTGGAAGACGTTTCCAGGCAATTGAACGAATATGGGGATGAAAACGTACATGGAGAACAGGCTGTTCCAGATTACCCGCTGAATCAAGATACTTCTTGGGTCTGCAATCGATGCGGAAAGTCCTTTCCTGAGTTTGAGAGGATCGAACACGAAGACTGGCACTTTGCCAAAGATCTTGAGAGCCAAGAAAGGCAGGCCGCCAGGGCTTCCCAGAACATACAAAGCGCTACATCGCATTCTTCGAGCGTTCCAGGGAAGCGGAAAGCTGGTAGTGTAGGTGGTGGGCGGGGTCGTGGGAGACCAGAAAAGGGGCAGACGCGGCTTACCTTTGGATGAGACGATTTATGTTATGACTAGGATATTCTTCTCTTTGTTTCAGTTGCAACGCATTAATCTGAAAATTGGAGCCTGTCAGACTAGTTTTGATGATATCTGGGTTCTTATGGGCGGTGTGTATAGGGCATGGATGTAACTACTGTAAATGGAAATGGATATTTACAGTACAATATTTACACCCTTAGCTGGAAAGTCGCAGGTGACTGCACAAAGTCGTCTGGAAACATCAAGGAAGTGTTTTACAAGATTTTCTGAGGACTTTGACCGTTTCCAACTCCAATGCGGGGCATGTGAGCACAATCGATGAAACCCTTTGAGGGGCAATCTTCACTTTTGCACTTGAACTTTGCTGTTGGCCTGGTCCAATATCGAGAGTATCTGCTTCCAAATTGGAGAAACAAACAAGTATCCTTTCATGACTTATAGCGAAAAAAAAGTGCCGCAAAAATGAGAGAGAAAATGTTATACTACAAGAGACGAGAAGATAAGAATTAAAAACTGGTCATGTCCAGCAATATGGAGAGGAGTTTTTAGAATTCTCTATCATACTGACCTAACTGGTACTGAGTAATCAGTATTGTCGGTTCGATTTGATGACGTGAAGGGGAAGCACCCGTGGACGTGTACTCTGTACCAGGACTATGAACAGCTGGATTGACCATAGCACTGTCGAATGGAAAATAAGAAACATGACATACTTGCTCACAGCAAAGAAATTGTAGTGTCTTGACAAATCTTCCAAGCTGCGGTCCGACACGTGCAAATGCAGGTTGGGCGCTGTCTCTGCCCTGCAGCGTGACATCAGTTCAGTGGGTGCGGCCAGAGCGATGCTGCCTGCCCCTCTCCGTCCTATACACGTTGTATGGCCTTCACTTCCAGTTTCCTTCTTCGCTACTTTTGATACCTTTGTCCTTTCTCTTCTGTCCTTCGCTTGTTCTCATATCTCTTTTGATGGCCGTAGTCGACGTCTTTTGGGCATTTTGATCTCCCATTGTCCATGGTCTTGGTTGGCATCCGACCGAGGCCAATTGGCTCGCGCCAATATCTCTGCTTTGTAGTAATTTCGGAATACATTGGCTTCTATTTGTTGTTAACAATTTCCAGAAAGCCTTTCGTTTTATAGAAGTTTTCCCACCTTCCTATACAGCCAAGTCTTAATTTTGCCTCATTCACCAGTCGTCACCATGTCTCGTCGAGCTTCTCCCCGTGACTGGTATGAAGAAGACATATACGAGCGTGATCGGTACTCCAACGATGGGAGGCGCGAGTTCGTCGTTGAGGATGATGTCGACTATCGCCGTCGCATTTCCCGTCCGCCAGATCGAGAGTCCGAACGCCCACGCGCGAGAGACCGCTCTATCCCTGACTTCTTACGGGAAAGTTATGAGGGAGGTAGAGATCCCGGCACCATGGTTCTGAGAAGACGTGAGCGGGAAGACTCTGAATTTCAACCACGGGAGAGATCTAGGGAAGCGGAAAGGGGACGAGACGAGACTCTGCGCCGTCGTGCATCAGAACGAGGAAGAAGATTGTCTAGAGAGGCTGAACGGGACGAAAGAAGGAATAGACGAAGGCCCGTTGAGAGTGACATTGAGAGGGACGAAGTCTTTGCACGGCGAAGAGATCGATCTTGGTCAGACTACGAACATGATGAAGGTTCCCGGAAACGGGGTAGAGAAGACAGAAGTCCACCGTCAGAGTTTGAGCAAGATGAAGTGATTGTCCGCCATACTGATAGAAAGGGCTCACAAGATCGTGAGCGAGAGAGAGACGACTTCCATTCTCGCGCAACTCCTCATTCCCATTCAAAATCGCGGCGACGATCAGAATCGAGAGAGGGGATGATAATTCGGAGAGATAGACGGCATAGAGACCATGGCAGAGGCGATGCGGAAGATGATGAGATTGTTGTCCGAAAACGAGAGACAAGGTCGCCATCTTCAGAGCAGCCTCATCCCCGAGATCCTCCACCTATTCGAGCGCCTCCGATCCACCGGGAAGTAATCACACACCACAGGCATATCGATCACGGTAGATAATCTTGTCTAAGGAAAGGTTAGAATAAATGGCTTACATCTCGACAGGGTTTGATATGGCAGGTGCATCTCGTGCACCTAGTCCAGAGTTTCGTTTATCACGGGATAGTGTTGATGAGTTCGATATGCATCGACGGTAGGATTTCCGATGTCTCTTTTGCATTGGTCATTTCTCGAAGCTTATCGTTTTGTAGTGGCGAAAGGCATGGGCGATCTTACCGTATCAGTGTCGACCGTCGAGAGAAGGATGAATTACCACATACGCTCCGCCGCCGCTCTACAGATCCTTACAGACGAGAGAAGGATGAAGTTGTCATTTTACGAGTTAGGCCTAGATCCCGTGAGCGCCAAAGGGAGCTTGTCATTCGAGAACGAGAGGGCGGTCGTCGCCATGCAATAGATCGTCGTGATGAGCGTGACATCCGGGAGGAAGCAGATTACTATACTCGTCGTAACGCAGATTGTGCTCACATTGGTGAGGCCTACAACGGAGCCACAAAAGATTGGACAATAATCGATGTTCCCCCTGGGACAAAACGTGTCACCTTGGATGGCATTGGTGGTGCCATCCAAGAAATCAGTTGGCAACGATATAACGGTGCCCGTAGGTCCAATTTTGTCACAGACGGCGAAGATTTTACCTCTGACCATGAAACGGATCGGGAGGTTGGCCGTGTTGGACGACGATATGTTAAGGTCAAAGATAGGCGCGACAGACTCTGGACCGAGATTACGAAGGATCTCGTTGTGAGAGAAGCCATTGAAAGGGCAGGATACGAGTACGAAGAGACAGAGTACTTCTACTACATCTTTGCATACTTGCGATATGTATGTCCTGTTCCCTTTTCTCGGTTATGTTATTGCTTCAGGGCTTTATGTAAACAATGTCCGCTGTTGGATTCAAATCTAACCAGTAAACGCACAGGAGGATATCGCTGCTCTAGTTGACCTTTCAGAAGAAATTCGAGCCGCACGTCGCGAGCGAATTCATGAAATTCACCGCGAGCGCGTTACTCTACCTCCTCTTCCTGCTGTACCGCTTCCTCCCCCCGCACCGAGACCACCGCCTCCGCCACGTTCTTGGGATGAGGAGCGGAGTCGTGAACACGAGCTTGTTGTTGAGAAGAGACGGAGAACTCCTTCAGGAAGTTTCTGGTAAAGCGAGACTGAGCTCTTCATTCCTCTCCCATCCCGTCTATATCCTCGGTTGCTTGATAGAATGATTTTCATCGTCAACTTGTGATCGTCTGTATTCTCTAGTTCCCGTCTTCTTATCCTGTTACGTATGTGCGACATGCAAATGATACTTTACATCGCAGTAAGTTGGAAGCTGCAGGCACAACAGCTTTTCTTTTTACCATTAGAGACATGTCTTTGTTACTGCACCTATGGAGATGATGATTGAGCAACGAGCTCACGAGTTACGATGATAATGATGATGATGATGATAAGGTCTCACCGTGGACATGATAATGAGTGTATGATTAGTGCTTAGTGGTCATCTAATAGACGGATCAAGAAATCAATCATAATATTCTTTCAAGAGCTGATCGATGCGTTTTAGAAGGAACATTTCACAACATTTCTTCATCATTTCATCGCAGAAACAGTGGCGTAGGACTGGAAAAAGAGAAGTTTCCAAAGTACGTGGATAGCTAGTGACTGCGAGGAATTTTACCTCGACCTGTGTCATATAGGCAGTAATAATTGATTACAGTATAGTATGGCAGCAGAAACTAATGTCAGATAGGTAGCAAAAAAAAGAAGGCCAAAAAATAAATCAACAATGACAGAAAATACCTCATCGAAATCGGTAGTCTACCGCCCGTGTAGGTGGTACCGTACGTAGTATTTTTCTCCAAATCAGGATCCGAGTGGAATTTGTATCCGGATGACATCCAGGGACCAGGAACAGCGATTTCTGATTAGATGCGCCAGAAGAATGATTTCCATGGATTGGGTTGTTTCGGAACCAAGATTGAACGGTTATTCAAATTGACGCTTGGCCCGGATCGCGTACCGCGGGTGAATATATTGAATTCTGGTTTCAGGGGTTCACGGCTACTTAATCCAGCGTTTGAGGTTTATCGCGCCTGTTCCTGTTTAATAATTTTCTTTTTTGTCTTTCAGCGGTGAGGTACTTGGACGACCTTTTTTTCCTTCTCCCCTACATTTTGTATAGGGAGAAGTAATTGTTGTATATTGTTGCTTGCATGGCGCGATACGTAAGGTAGAGCTGGGATGCGAATTGATGAAGTTCCTCGTATTCGGAAGTCAACTTTTTTCGCGTTTCCTTGGCAGATGCTCTCTGCAGGCTGTAGCTCAGCAGTTCTGAATTCTGAAACGAAGCGAGAGAAAAAAAAGGCACATGGCATGTGGAAGTCTGCATGTTATTTCCGCCCAAGCCCAAGGAACCAATCTACTGGGAACCAGCCTGCAAATGCCAAGTCTGTGACAGCGTGACGTGTAACAAAAAGTCAAATCGGAAATAATCTCGAGAGGCAAAGGCCAAAAAAAGGTCGCTTGGCCCTGGCGGCTGTGCACTTTAGACTCTGACCTTAGTGTGAAAAATGATCGACGGCGATTTCGATTGCCACGACACTGTACACTGGACACTGGACAGTCCGGGCGGCCAGCGCTTGTCGCAGGCTGGAGCGTGGCTTAAGGTCCTAAGTTTTAAATTCATCCCGATTGTCATTTCTGGTTGGTTAGCTCGCAGCTGTGACCGACTAGACGTCATGATCATCAGGAGTTAGGATGTTCCGGGAAAGAAAAAATAGATTTTGATTTAGCGGGATATCATCATCGAGCGCCAGTGCGCCACAAACTTCAGATCTATCGAGCATCGTGGATCACGAAAGTTAGCAAACTAAAACTCTCTTAGAGCCCTCTTAGGCTTCAGCAGACTATTCCGTAGTGGTAGAATTTCGCCCCCGCCTCTATGTTATCATTAGTGTATGTTGTCTTCCTCGGTCTCTGGGTCTGAGGAAACAGATAGCGAGATATTGAAATCATTATTCACTACGTATTGATCACGGCATCGGAGCGAAAACTTGTTCCGGTTTTCTTTGGCAAGACATCGAAAAAGCTATTTTAGGCGATCTTCAGCGTGTGCAGGATCTATTGGCTGAGCAGCTCGCATGAAATTCTGCAGTTGTTGCTATCTCTTTCAGGGAGTATAACATCAATTAATGTAGAGACAAAGAGTCACGGCATGTATCAGCCACAAGGATACCCTCGACCGCTCTACATCATCCGTCAGCTCTTCTGCAGTCGCAAATCGTATGTATCATCGACTGCGCCGTATATACATACGGTTGTTCGTCCACCATCAGAGAGCCGGGAGGACAATTGGCAAAGAACCATGGGCTTTTATTCTGTGGCTTCAATCGTGTTAAGCTGGTATGGAACGCTCGCGGTCTGATGATAGGGAATATTCATGATGGTAGCAATTCCAAGATGGGAACCGTTGTTGCTGTGGATAAGGAGTCGCCGCGAGACTCAGCCACACTGTAGCCAAGCCACAGAGGGTAGAAAAGAGCCGGTGTTGACGAGGATCACATTATTAGGTGTTGTCTGACTAGTATGCTCTCGTATCCAGCCCTTAACAGGGTGCAGTGCATGTTTGAGACATCTGCAGAGAAGATTTCTCGGAGGTTCTCATTCTATGGCATCTATTGGCCAACGCCGCGGAGTAGTGATCATGCTAAGGCGCTCCCCTTAAGGGTTAGATGTTACCCCCGCACACATGGCGCACGTCGTTATCAGAATGAACAAGACTCCTGCAGAGATGGCATATATTTGAGATTAGTAGGGACTAGGGAGTTTTGAAGGAGGGGAAAAGTGAGGAGGCGTTCCCCCCGCGGAAAGGGAAAATATGTTCCCTTGGCTTGGGCACTCTGCCGTCTTGTGGCAAATTCTCCCGCCCTCAGGGCCTTGTCCGACCCGAGAATCTTCCAAAGTGCGTTTCACTTGGAAACGGGCAATTTGGCCTCCGTCCGAAACGGCGAGACTTGTCCTATTAATACTGCGAGACGCGGAGACCACTTTACGCAGTATCGCTGGCCAGTTGAAATGAGTAGTCGATGGCCAGCTTCGTCGCAGCCCTACCGTACCAGGATATTTCCGTCTCTTGAACGGTTGAACCTCTGGATGCGGGTCATCTGAAACTAGCACGGAAGCATGATGACAGGCATGATCACGAAGTAGTCACTTTCATGACACAGGACATCTGCAATGATAAATATTATCGTGGTGATGGAGGCACAAATCCCGGCTCTTTTCCAGCGGAGAAGCAGTCGCCCTCAGTAATAATAATATCCATATCTTGCTGTTGTCGGTCCTCCGTGTTTCAAGAGAGCCGGCAGAAAGTGGTGGTACCGCGTGGGAAGCTTGGCCCGTACCTCTAGCGCCGGTAGCGCCGAGTTACGTATGCCCTATCATTCCGGCAACAGATCACTTCCTTCCACGGCTATAACGTTGCCGAGTTACAACGTTCGCTGCCACCTTCCAAGTAACATTCAACCGCCACTCTCGCAGCCTGGGGTTGGAAAAAACAAGATTGTGCTTGTTGTCGGAGATATCTCGTGTCTGCGGCGGATTATTGCGACGTCGAACCCGGTGCCCAGAGATAGCGGCTGTTTCCATCGTTCGAGCAACCGTGCTCCGTAGGTGCGGCGATCCATCCAGGAGGGAGGGACCTCTTGCCCTCTGGGTATCACTGGCTCTCGGGCCTCTCGGCCTACCCGTGGCCAGGTGGGTCGCTTTCTGAGGATGTGAGGTTTTGTGTGCCGGATGCACTGTTCACCGCAGAATCTCGATTTCTCATCGCTCTAGCCCCTGTCTGGACTGTAAGCGACGTCGAGATAACCGAGATGGTGAGCAGTTCACATATCCCGCTGATTAAGTAGACAATATCACCTCACTGCAAAGCAGTAAATGCCACACTGCAGTGGGATCGGGCAAAGAGACGAGTCACCAGACACATCTTCCTGCGACTAGTTATGCTTGGTAATGAGTGCACTAGCTCAGCTATGTGACCGTCGCGCGAGGAAGGGGAATTTTGGCGCAGCTCAGCATCTGCAGCATTCAAGGAGAAGTCCCCGTTGTCGTGTCCGTCTGGTTCTCATCGCGGAGGGTTTGCACCTGCTGAGATGGTCAGATCATAGGGAGGGTTGAGGATGTCGTTTTATACCTGGACTAACATGTCCCATCGTCATAGCCATGGTTACCAAGTATAGAACACCCGAATCGGTGCAGGAGGCCAGCGCTGGGCGTCCGTGAGGCCGCACGGCTGTAACAGAGGCCATGTGTCGGAGGCCCACGGGGATGCGTCACGGCGCAAGGCCTTGCCGGGACCGGGCGCCGCGCAGGGCTAAAGGCCCTGAGGAACCCACCGGCACTCCTGCTGCGCCCGGACTGCGAAACTCCGTCGTTACAGGCGACTTACCGGCCATCCCGCTGCCCTGACGATTCACTGAACCTTGGAAAAAGGCGTGCTCGATCCGCGTCCCTCGCCTGGGCATCCCGTTTTGCATCCTTTTAGCAACGCTCCTGGCATCAACACCATCTTCCCTTTTTCTCTCTGTTTTCTCCCAGCTTCCTCTCCCCGTATCCCCGCCATTGCCGTCTCCCGCTGCAGCCCTGGTCAATTCTCCCTCGTTGCGTACGTCATCCGGGTCCGCTCTGTCAGGACAACGATGCTCTCGGCATTTTGACACCGGGTTGGGATCTGTGGCCGTCAATGCCTTATCCTGCCTTCACCAGCGGGTGAAGGAAGGCAGGTGACTTTGGTAGATAGCAGAATCACAGGTGTGTCTTGTTGCAAGCAGCTGCTGCATGATTGCACTTCGCTGTGCGGATGCTGATCGTGAAGCGAAGGCCACCGGTCAGGGCAACATCACGCTTTGCGTACATTTGACACCTGGATCGTGCTGCAACACGCATCGCAACGTCGCCAGGCCGATGAGCTCGTTGCTTGCAAAGCTGTCGCACACCTTTGCCCTCCCAAGTTGAACTCCTGTTCTCACACAACTCTTTCTCTCCACCATTTTCCCATAGACCTCTCCAACGGAAATCTCCGAGATAGCACGCTTCGACGCCATTTGAACCTTCGAGTCCTTCGTCAAGACATTTTTGCGAAAAGATATTAAGCACCTTGTGTAACTTTGCCTGCCATCGAAGGGCCGTTCCACCGGACGCGTCGAAGCAGCTGTGAACCATGATCTCCGTGACATTTGTTCTGTTTGCCCTGCTTCTGGCTCTGGTCAAGGGCCCGAGTTCGGCTGCAGCTTTAGAAATCGCCTACTGTTCTTCGCAGAACACAGGCGCTTCATTCAAGCCAAGTACGTGGTGAGGGACATTGGTGTGTTCAATGCTTGCTGACGCGACGGAACTAGACGTCAACACCTTTCAGTCGAATGGACTTTGTCGCAACACATGCAATGCCGACTATGCCTTTGCGATTCTCCAGGGCAAATCTTGCTGGTGCTCGAACTATGCCCCCGGGGAAACCACTAACATCTCAGAATGCTCAGATGGGTGCCCAGGTTATCCTGCTGACAATTGTGGGAGCGTCTCAAAGAACCTGTACGCGTACATTGAGATGACGGACCATGCCCCTTCTGGCACAGCAAAGGCCAGCAACACTGCAACCAAAACGGTCAGTGACCCCCGTTTTTTCAAGTACTTTTGCGCATCTCTCCTATCTTCCCGATCTTTCCACCTTTCTGTATTTTCCATGGTATCCCAGGTCACTTCTGCCTCTGCGGATCGTCTCTTCTGTGAACCCGGTCTTAACAACCCCACAGGAGAGCTCTACTAGCAGTATTGTGCCTGAGATACTCACTGTGACTGTAACGGCTCCGGCTAAAGAGCCAAGTACGACTTTCTTTCCTGCTCCCACTTCCACTTCTACTTCAGTACGGACACCCGGCATTTGATGTACTAGGTCTCGCTAACCCTTGTCGTAGGCGACGTCCTCTTCCACCAGTAGCACTATTACAACTGCACCCACAAAACCAACTGTTTCTGTGCAGACTGTGGCCGGTCAGCCGGTTACTATCACGGTCCAAAATCCTCCTGCCACGGCCACCTCGACTGATCCGTCTAACAGTGGTGGATCCTCTTTGAGTGCTGGAGCTATTGCTGGAATTGTCATCGGCTCACTTGTTGGGCTGGGCATTCTTATGGGACTTCTCTTCTGGTTCTTGTTAGTGCGTCGTCGATATGGGACCACTGACTCTCAGGGTAACTTGCTGGACAGCCGGCGACAGAGCAAGGCCTCGCAAATGAGTCTGATGAGGAATCTTTACGATCACAATAGTCCTGCCCGGGCTCACTCTCCCATCGACCACCCTGTTCCTGCCTTCACTGATAGTCGTATGAAGAAGGATGCGGTGCTCGATGCTGACACCCGGAGTATTATTTCACTCCAGGATAACCAAGACTATTCCAGACCTATTCTGCGGGTAAGTGTGCCTCTTTGGGACTGTTAAAACAGTTTGATTCGGACGCTGACTTCCGATCTAGCTTATGAACCCCGATTAAGGGCCAACCCTCAAGTTCGGCTCCTTCCAGATCTGAGGTACTTGCCTTTCTTTCTGATTGCACAGAACGGCGAATACTGTTGTGATACCCATTTTCTCATTCGGATAAAAATTCCTTGTTCCCTTTTCATCTCCATCTGAGGCATGATTACCAGGTCAATTTTTCTTACTTCTTTCGAATGTGAAACTGCGCCTCCACCAGGAGGAAGATGTGAGAAAATTGACATCTGGTAGTCTCTTTGTATCAAGTGGAGATGGTGTTTCGACATGAATCTCATGATCTCTTTAAACCACCTTTCCATCATTTCCATACCAGCGAATCGGGACTTCTTCGGTTTTCTTTTTTTTTTTCTTGTTTCGTCCTCGTGTAAATCGAATTGCATGTTACCAGACATAGTGAACGTCTGCGTATTCGGACATACCTGGGCGGATTTTCTGCGAATGCATTGCTGCCTGTCCTCGACTTCTCTTTGAGAACATAGCGTTGGACAGGACCCTGTGGGGTTGGTGGCTTAATGAAATCATGAATGATGGCGCAGCTGAGGCGGAACTCACTTCAAAATTAGGGTGATATTAGCGTGCGTTTCGAGTCCATACACATACATACGAATGGCATGGTCTTTTTTAAACTTCCATATCTACTCCCTAGTCAAACCGCATTCTCCGTTTCTGTAGGCCTCTCTGGCCGAAGAGTGCTCCACGACTTATGAGGACCCGTTCAAACATCTCTGTGGAAGAATCTGACCATTCTCGCGCGTCATATCCTTTTTTCTTTGCCAGCCTCCAAACGCGTCGCGTGCCGGTGTCTCCTGACGGGTAATCGATTATTCTGACAGGCGCTTTCACTGGACGTGGCGGGCGGCCGTCTTGTTGTAACTGGTACTGTTTTTGGCCCGTCATCTACTCCGAGTTAGTCGCAAATGATGCCTTTTGAGGCTGAGGGTCAGGATCAATGGTTAGAAATGGAGACATCGGTGGAGAGTTTCATGTCTACTCGAGGTTAGAGTTATAGGTTCCCGGCCCCCTCTTGAGAGTCCACTTCAGTTTCCTAGTATTGTTTGATCATGATTACCGCAAACTACCTGGTATCAACCAGTCAAGTACGTAGGTAAATAGATGAGGTCCAACGTGATTGATCATCATTGATTCTTCAGCCATTCTTTATCCTTCTAATTATTTTAAGTACAGTACTTGAGTAGTAGCTGGTCAAAACCGTCGTTAGACAGTTGGGCTAGTCACGCCCGCATGATATTCCTTCCATCGTAGTTGTTCTCTATTTCCTTCAGAATTGAAGAGGAAGATGATGATGACCGTCCTCAGATGTCCACATCTCAACAAAATATCGGTTTATGAGTTAATCGATATTCCCAAGTGATCGCTGACCCAGTGAAGGTACAGTGCAAAGATTCTGTGATTGCCAATTGACTCAATCTTCGCACGACCTGAGCGGGCAGATCTGCACGGGGAGCATGTGATCTGCCGGTGCCGTGTTCTAAGTTATTTGCCAGAATCGAAGTATGTACTGTACTTAATGTCTTGAAGTTTCTGTGCGAGGATTACACTTCATCTGAGCAGAGCATGTTTCTTAATTTAGGTAGGTAGGTGAACTGCGTGAAAGCAAACAACCCTTAATTCCTTTTTGATCCAAAAAAATTAAAGGACAAGAGATATCAGGCACTAGTAGAGAGCTTCAAATCTGTATACACTATTAACTGAGACATTGTCTCAGAAATGTTGTGCTAAAGATAGTACTAAGGTTGATAACGGGTCCTCACACCTATGAATGGAGGCTCTCTCTTCCCGGCGCTAGGTATGCAATGTTCTGACAAATCAGCAGAGAGCTGCTATTTAGGAACCTCTGGCCCCGATTGGAAAGGCCTTTCTGCAGGTTACACAACACGGCGGGGGCTGCGGGGGTGGGGAGCGGGGGAGGTCGGCGAACAGGAGGAGGGGGAACTGACAGGCTGTCTTTCGGAGTGAGTTCTCCGCATCAAGAAGAAGTACAGGCAAGTACCTAAATTTATTTTCTGGGGTTCAAGATCCAATGGGAGGCAGGTATTCCTATTCGGGAGAGTTCGATTTTCTGGCACTTCCCAGGATGTGAATCTAAAGCGCAGCACTCATGATTTTTCTTGTTTCTTACCCTCATGTAACCTCAATAAATCTGCATTACCTCCAAATTCTTCCGGGACATCTTCTAACGGGCAAGAAAATTGGGAATTTTGTCCGGTTTTATCATACCAGTCGAAATCATGTCTGGCAATTTTCCTGACGGGGTGATCCTGAGAAATATGAGGGGAACCACCTAACTGTTAGATCTGAGGAATTTCAGCTCGTTAAGCTGATTTCGGAGAGATTCATCCACAGTGTGCAGGAGCGTGTTGCTGTTTTTGAAAGTCGCAAAGTGAGGGATGGACAGGACGCCATCCTCAAATTTCGAGTGCAGTATGTCTCCATTTCCTTTTTCACACTGTGGAATGGGATATTGTGTAGCCGGAATTTTTACACTTTTATAGGCTGGATCCGGTCATTATCTCTCCAGATGACAGACCAGCGATTCGGTACATGGCCGACCGATCCTTCAGAGAGGAATGTCTTGTTCTGGAGAGCTGCGAAACAATAGGCCATATGCCGCGGTATTATGGTAGCATAGAGCTTATTCAAGACGATACCTGGCCATTTCCTTAGGGTTATCTATATGTGATAACTATGTCCAAAGTACCCGGGCGTACTGCGACGGACATTCCAGATTTGACGGAGCGCGAGTTGTCAATAATTCGCGAACAGCTTGCACAGAGTCTTGAGTATGTTTTTATCCCTATCATTACATTACTGTCTCCCTGGAAGATTGGCCGCCAAAATTGAAACTTGTCTAGTATTGATATCGATTTCTAATTACAGAGCCATGCGTCTTCGGGGATTCCTTTACAACGGAGGCGAAACTGGACAAATATTTTTACCACAGAACCCAGAAGAAAATGATTGTGCCTCCTTCCTTTCGAATTATTGTCTCTATTATTACGAAGTATGAAACTGACCAGCATCTAGGTACCTAACTGCATTTGCCGATTGTGCACATTATGAGCCAGAGGACGACGAACCCCCTATTACGCAGAACTCTGTCGAGGTTCTAGCATTTGGGCTTTGGGAATGGCTTGCTGAGGAAGAGGGACACACGTAAGAAAGTAAATGCCCGAAGAGTTAACGCACGTCTTTTGCCTTTCCTCTGTCTGCTACCGGAAAAGTTCTGTAAAATATTCTGTGTCAGAGAAGTAAAAGTGAAAATATAAATGGAAAATTGTGTTATTCATTATTTCGACGGTATTGGAATTGCTGCTTGTGTTTGAAGAATGGAAAGCAAAATTCCATACTATTTCTGAAAGTTCTCAAAGACACCGCCTACACCTGGGCATCTACAGTACAAGACTTCCGCTCATTGCATCCATGCATATGGTATAGATACAAAACAGCATTTCGAGAGGGAAGACATTTTGTGGAAACCGAAGTTTAATCCAAGGCGGGAGACCACCCTCACAGTACAACATCTAGATTATTCCCTTTCACACTTAGGAGCGGTATCGCTGGAGCTCAACTTGTCTTTCCAAAACCATCACCCTGTAGTAATTGCTGTTTTTGAAGTCCCGAATAATATCAGCAATTTCAGTTCGACCAAGGTGCCTGCACAACTGCTCTGCGGTCATCCGGGCATTATTCCTCATATCTACCATGTCGGGGAAGAGGTGCAGAAGTCCCTTCAGAATATTCTTGAAACCCATTACGGCTGCTGTATGTATTATACTGTCCCACTGATCCGTCAGCAGACGGGGATTGGAACCGGCATTGAGAAGCATCGCGACGATGTCAATGTTTCCGCTGATAATTGCATAATGAAGCTCAGTCCTACCGCAAGCTCCCTGTCGGCTTAACCTCACACGTGCATCTAGGAGGCGTCGCACGGCATACTCTTGCCCCTGGTAGGCAGCCTGGTGTAGAGCGGTCTCTCCATATTGATTACGCAGATGCACGTTGATCCCGGAATCGAGGATCGTCTCGACGACAGCCTTATTAACTGTTTCCAACGCATTCCACAGACATGTTTCCCCGGCGTTGTCTTGATGTGAGACAACAGTGTCCAGCCCAGAGGTGAGAAGGAACTGGACGACTTTCTCATCCGGGTTTTTCACGGCCCAGTGAAGCACTGTTGATCCTTCTTCTGCGTGAATCTCAAAAATATCAGCGCCCTTTGCCACAACTAACTGTACTGTTTCTAGGGTGCAGTAGCGGACGATTTCATGGATGACGGATGGCGTCCCCGGGTCCGCACCCGCTTCGAGGAGTATCCGGACCATGCGGTCCGAAGCACTGCGAGCAGCACAACGCAAAGGCGTCTCATTCCCATCACCTATGTCAGATAACAAAGGGTCCGCTCCTTTCTGCAGGAGAAGCTCTGCAATTCCTTCCTGGAAGTGATTGAGGGCAAGGTTCAGCATTCGGACACCTTTCAACGTGTAAGAGTTGGGGTCGACACCTAAGTTGATAAAAGCAGAAGCGGAGCGGTCCAGTTGATTCATGATGTCTTCAGCTAATGGTTCCAGGACATAATCCGGGGACGAGTAACCGGTGAGATGTAATCCATTTTGGTCTTGGATGATGTACTTTTCGTATTCCTTTTGGTCAGCGAGTGCGAAAGCTTTACCGGCACGTTCGACTTCCTGTTTCAAGAGATAGTACAGGCTTCGTGATGTCTGGGAAAGTCTGCTCATGTCGGGAGCTCTGAGATACCGTGCAACTTGAAAGATTAGTTCTCGTGGAAGATCACCGAAATTTTTCGGCGCCATTGATCCATCAGTTGGTACAGTGGCTTGCATGACGGGCCGTTAAAAAAACAAGATCAAGAATTAAATAGAGTCAAGAAGTAATGCTTCTTGAAAAAGATCAAGGGAAGAGCAGTTCGGCAACGGATCTGCAGCTTCGTGTGCTTCGAATCACGATAACCCCTGGCCAATAGCCAGCCACAGATGGAGGTAGATGGGTTGTAGGTTCGAGAGTTCAATGTGTATTGGGTAGCAAGTGAGATAGATGGTGGGAAACAATGGCATTTATAATTTGGCTGAAGGAGTACTCGCTATGTCTCGAGGCTGGCTGAAGCAGTCAGACAAGAAACATGGCAGCAGACAAATCACTTGTTGACGGGAATTCCAAACATGAGTCTTAAGCAAAGAAAGACAATGCACTGTTGTATTTCAGGGTTGTTCTGTCACTGACGAGAGTCAAAAAAAGTCAGGTTAGTAGTTGCCCCTGGAACAACGCGTTGCACACCTTTTCTCGCACTGTAAAATTATTGAAACAAGAAGGCATGTTGCTTGATACAGAGAAGAGCTTATTAAGTGAATAATGACCATTGTCTGGACATTGTTGTTCTTTTTTAGGAGAGACATGAAAGCGGTGAGAGCCATTGTTCTGTCTTTCTTCCACTCTTTAACTGGCGCAGTACAAGACAACTCGAAGATCGGAATCCAAGCAAGTTGCTATTTATGGACCAAAAGGCCACAGAATTGAAAAGCGGGCCTGAAAGATTCTTTCAGCTGTTTGAAATCACAGTGGAAAGAGTTGGAGATTGGGGAAGACGATGCTGTCATACTCAGGATCCGCGCAACTTGCAAACCGACCTGCAAGAGAGATTTGGATAAAAATTTCCAAATAACATTATGATCTGTTCTTCCCGAGGCTCTGAGGAAACCTCGCTATTGTGACTCGGGAGGCGCTGCATTCTCAGGAGGCTCGACATCAGGCTACTTGGTCCGACGTCGACGTCGCCGGGACAATTTTACCCCTTCGGGCTGTGGCTCCCCCGGGGTTATTCCTGTTCGGTAAAGGCGGTCCAGCCCCGGAGAAAGCATCCACGCTTTCCAGCCAGCAACATCAGAGCTTGAAGACGTGGTCGCGTGTGGCTTCGATGTTCAATGAACGGGAAGAAGCTCTTAATTGTCTTGCAGCTTTTGCAGCCAGAAGTATGGCTCGACCATGCGACTTTTGGCGGTCCAGGATGCCTCGAGAGTTGAGACCCTAGGTTAGATATCTGGGACCGCAGACCCTTGCGACCAGCTCTTACCATGTATTGGACATTAATCATGGTTTTATTCATGTAGCAGCGTTACACGAGCCTCTGCTGCAGTCATGCAGATAATATTCAGAACCAGACGCGGCGGTATGATCGTGTGTTGCCGTTGCATCGACTGTCTATAGAGCTCAACATAAGCACAGTACTGTACAACGATGCACCTTAGGCTGAGTGGCTTATTGACCAAAAATCAGTTACAGGTCGCTATCCTATCCATGGATTTCTTTGGTACGCTGAAAGACATCCGTCCGGAACTGCACAGCCTGACTGACCTATTCCCTTCCAAGATATCGATACCGGCCGGGTGGGGAGGTACAAGATTCGTGGAGGACGGAGTCCTAGGTTATCAGGGCTTGTTATCTGCATCTCCTGACCAAACATAGTAAAAACAATCGATATCGCGACTGTCGACAAACCACGGGGAACCTTTCTCCAGGGTTCCCTTGATTGGTGTCCACTGGTAGAGCTCCGTCTGTCGAATCGCAGTGAAAGTGATCGAGAGCATGTGCGCTTCAAGCGGTCTGCTCCTGCGTTCAAACCCTTGCTTCGGGGCCTCCGCTACTTGACAAGATGTCTTTATTATTGTGATTCTTCCAATATCCGGGGTCTTGGCCCCGGTATCTACTTAATACGCTGAAGTTCCACTTGGGCTGGACCTATATTCTCCTTTATCTGTCTCGACTTTTATACTGCCATCTTTTCTCTTCTGCTGTCAAACTCCCTTTTACATCTTGCTCCCCCTTCCCGCTTCCCGGGGTTGGTATATATGGACACTTTCAAAGCGCTGGAGCCAATGTGGCTGATCGGCTTGGTCTTGCTCTCAGCGAGTGTGTTGTATCTGGTTCTGAACAAATCCCAGAAACATGCTCTCATCGGTCGAGTCAAACTTCGCAGCTGCAGGGCACCAACGTCAGGGACACCACCGCGTTCATTATCCCTTGAGAAGAAGTCATCTACTAGTCAGCTATCACAGTCAAGCTATACCGATGTTTTGCCTCCTCAGCGTCGACAAGTGCTTTCGAAGCTTATAAGCGATTTACTATATGTCGAAGTAAACGAGGAGGAGGTTAGGCAACGCATCCTCCCGATGACCGCGGACTATAGAACCAGTGAAGGGAACAGATACACGCCAACGGGATTCTCGGTGGATGAGATAAAGGCATTGGGCGACTTTCCAAATTATTCTGAACTTAGCGGCGTTCCTCTACCACAGGCATGGCCCAAGTTCAATATCGATAAGGCTCTGCCACGACCTTATCGCCCATTTAGATGGGCCTATCATCAAACCATGTGTAGGTTTATTCGTCACTAGGCGAGAGAGAATTGAACAAGCTTGGATGGACTGACTTTGCTTCCTTTATATACAGCCCTCTCGAAGATGGAAACGGATTGGTGGATTGAGCTTGAAAACACCTACAGGGCTCGGATTGCACAGCGCAGGGAGCTCTATGCTAAACACGGAAAAGCGGTACTTAGTTATCTCCCTGGATCTGAGCTGGCTTGCAAGGAGCTCATGGAGATGGTCCTGCAGTTCATCTGCGCCCGGTATCCGCAGTACTTCTCCCTGGTGGACAACCGCATCCTCAAGAATGGGATTCTCGGCACGGAACAGGACATCAGATCCAAGCATCCCTTGGAAATCCTCATGGATAATGTGCCCGAAGACTTTGCGATTATGATGCGGGATGATGTGACAGGCTTCTACTTCTTCCGGGCTGGCGTGATCTGTTCATCTTTGGGGTGGAACATTGGGATGAAAATCGGGCTTCAGCTTCACCAGATCCATGGGCCCGTTCCGGACTACAAAGAGAAGATGCAGTTCTCGATGGATCGGTGTGTACATACAAACCATACCCTTCTTCAGATCAGAGGTCCACCTGCAATGGGGAGATTGCCGGGCTATATTTCTTTCTAACATCAAGCTTTATACAGCTTCTTCGCCAAAATGCCCACCGACAAGCCCATCCAGCGTGGCTCTTGGGGTTTGGAGGTTGATAAGCCTCTGTACATGCCACCCGGCGACCCGCACGAGGTGCACCGCCTTTCGCAGAACCCGAACCTTCGCCTGACCGACTGCTACCTCCGTGTTGACTGGCAGACACTGCGCCGCCTGCCTCTCTCCGGCGCCGTCGTCTTCAACTTCAAGGCGCTCTTCACGCCCGTGACCGAGTTCCGCGACGAACCGGGCGTGCCTGCTCTCGTTGCGAGGATCCTGAAGGAAGGGAAGAGCAACCTGATGCAGTACAAGGGCACCTGGCACGTGGAGCACGTCGTGCTGCCGAAGATGGAGGAGTGGGCGAGGGAGCAGGTGGAGAATGGGCTCGTCGAGAAGGACTGGGAGGTCGCGACGCTCGATGAGAGCCCGTATTTCAGGGGCTGGGAGGAGAAGTGGCGTCGCCAACAGGGGTTCTAGTCTGAGTTCTCCATATTTTGAGAGTGAGGCCTAAGGCTACCCGGCCTCCCTTCTACATATAGCCTCTAGAATTCTTGGGCGGTGCCAGGTTTCTAACCTTGATGTATATCTCCTTTTACTGGTGTTTGGTGGCACACTGTAGTCCTCGGTTGGATATTCTGTTTGTGCAATTTACATTTAAGTGCCTACGATACAACTGATTTCTTGTGTTCTACAGAATCTACTATGGCTCATTCTGAAATGAAAAAAAGAATGAATGACACTGACTGGTCATATCATTAAGTATAGAGTAGTTCTATATAGTGGTGAAGATCTGCTTCACATGCTATACAGCTTGCAGACTGCCTAGTTTCTCTTGTGCTTTGTTGTCGATTCCAGAGTTGAGAAAGTCGAGTCTGGACATTATTTCTTTCTCCTCAATAAAGATTTTCCCCCCTTTGGACCAGTATCCTTCGTAGATACATATCCAGTGTGTACATCTCGAGGGAAATCTCCCGGAGAGTCACTTAATTCTCCACCCGGACGGAACGCGGTATTTTGTCTTCATGTAGTAGCCCACAATTCTGGTCGGAGGTTAGGCGAGCCTGTTGAAGATGATCCGCGACGTTGGGGGAGCCGCGGGAGGAAGACTCCTTGTTCTTCGCGAGAGATTGGACCTGTAGAGCACCGCTGCTACAGCCTGAAAGGCGGCCGTGCGTGGAGACGATGAAACTGAGGTATCGATGCCGTTTCCTTTCAGAAACGGACGAGGCTCAGAGTTTCGTCGCAGCGGGATTGGCGTGTGTCCCTTGTCTGTTTGGAACGAGACGATGGCTGAGAAAAGGCCCAGCGTAGCCCGAGGTTACTGCAGCTCGTTGAAAGAGCTCCCAGCGCCTAAAGAAGGAGCACGTGCGGTAGTGGCAGTCCTAGATTCAACAACCAATATATTCAGTCCTCGGAGCTGTGCCTCGATGAAGCCCTATCACTGTCATGGGCGGCCGCCGCCTCCTCCGCTTTGTCGCCCTCTCTTTCCATCTCCTCTTCCTCCTCCAGCTCCGCCGCAAGCGGACTCACCCGCTCCTCCAACAGATCCAGGTCCTCGAGCTGCTGCCTCGATGGCAGCTTCCACAGACTGGTCGCACAGACCCGGTCCTTGGTCAGGAGCTCGTCGACGAACTGGTCCATGGTGGTGAGGACGAAGCGGTCGCGCACCCTCCGGCGCAGCTTGCGGTAGTCGAGCAGCAGCGGCTCCAGCGTCTTGTACACGTCGACGGGGTCGAAGGTGAGCCGGACGTAGAAGGCCGCCAGCGCGCGCAGGTACTTGAAGTCGCCGCGGGCCTTGACGACGCCGTTCGCGCGGGCCTCTTCGGCGTCCTCACCGCCGCCTTCGCCGTCGCTACCCGGGTCGGTGAAGTTCAGGTACTCGAGCACGATCTCGCGCTCGGGCGCGAGCTGGAGCATCTTGAACGCGAGGCACAGGAACGGGGTCGGCTTCTGGCTTGCGCCGTAGGTACCTCCGATGGAGGTCAGCTCGACCGCGCGGTCGCAGAGCGTGGCGGCATTCAAACCGAAGCATTGCTCCTTCCAGTAGTATGAGTCGGTGATGCGATCACGCACGGCCTTTTCGAAGAGGGTGGCGGGATTCACGCCTCGGATGAGAGGGCCGGAGTAGCCACGGTTGTCGAGGAGAGCGCTCGCGTCTGCGCGGTGGGTGGTCATGGTGTCTCCTGTTCACTTTATCTTATCCTACTCCTTTTTTCTGTCGTACTGCTGCTAACCAATTGATCGATGTTCGTGAATTCGTGGTATCTTTGTGGGATGAAGGAGGATCGAGTTGGCTGTGAGTTTTCGAGCTAAGGAGGCAGGTTAGATGCTGACAGCGCGACCAGGCTTAGTGGCAATGCAAGCTCAATGCTTGACAGTAGGACATGAACGAGAGAAAAGGCACAAGAGAGCTTGGGGATTGCCAGAAAGCAACACGATCGGTTCCCGGGCCGGAGCAGTGCGCTGCAGGGAGCTTGTCTGCACAGTAAAGGCAGCGAAGTTTTGGTGTTGAGAGCGTGCCTTGTGCTTGGCACAGCGCCACACCGCCCAAGCCTCAAAAGCAGCACGGTTATCGATAGTCGCACCGACAACGGGCGCAAATAAACACAGCCCGAGATGCCACTGCATTCTGGCAGGCCTTGTTTCACCGCGGGTGGACGTCGGACGTCGCAGGTGCACAAGGATGGTTTCTGCATCCAACCGCTGCAAGAAGGTATTGCTACGATCTTAGCTATGAGTTTATGTCCTATGGACTATCTATGAACATATTTTTGCTGCTGATCTCTCCTCAATTTTTAGATCTTGCTGTGTTCTGTGTTGTGCGCTGATCTCGGGTCCCGTCCCCTTACCAGACACATGCACGCACGCACTTCTATACTACAGCCATGGTGCTTCTAACGTCCTCTACGGTTTCTGTCGTTCTCTCCTCGGGTGTGGTGTGCATGTTCACATTCCTCCTTTTCCTTTCCGGATATGTCCTGCAGCAGCAGTCTGTGCGCAGCATCCAGGATGCTCTGCGAAATCCGGCTCCCACGTCAGCTGCGCGGTCGTTTATGCCGAGAAATGGAGTGCATAATGACATCTATGAGTCGCAGAAAGATGGGCAGGGCGATCTCTCCGATCTGAAATATGGCGGAGTAACAGGCCAGAATATCCTGGCCGATTTAGAATCAAACGGTGGAAAAACCAATCCGGCGGGGAAAGGAGGTAATTATGCTTATCTCCAACTCCTCTCCACCCCTGACCCCTCCAACATCTGCTCAGCCATTCTCTTCTTCAAACGGCTTGCCGAAAGCGGCACCGCGGTCCAGGACCGTCTCTTCATGTACCCTCAGGATTGGGATGTCATGACCCCCGCTTCCAAGGGCGTGTCGACGGCCCTCTCACTGCTCCGGTCTGCCAGCAGTAAATACAACATCTGGCTCCTTCCAATTGACATGTCCGCAGCGACCAAAAGCGGCTATGAACCTACAGACTCGAGGCTGCTCCGCCTGGGCCAGATCCAGTTCCTGCAGTACGACAGCGTGCTGTATCTGCGGACGCCGGGGCTGCTGCTAGACGCGAAGAAGCTGGACCTCTTTCTCCTCTCGCGGCCGCTGCCGCTGAAGCATGACAGGAACAGGCCCGAGTCGTATAACAATGAGGCATGGAGCCCGATGCCGCTGAGACCAGACAGGGAGGCCGCGCTGCCGCCGGTGTACCTGATTGCGGTGAATAATGTGGGCGACCATGTCGAGGCTAGGACGCATGTTCCCAATATGGCGATTCCTGAATTTAGAGGTCTAGTGACTGGTCCTGGTGGCGTCGGTGCTGATGATGTCGGCGATGCTGAGCGTCAGCCGGCGTACGTGTTCTTCGAGCAGGATGACGACGGACATGTCCGCTGGAAGGGAAATCCGTTGTTCGGCACCTGGAGAGCGCAGCAGAATGAGGTGTGCGAGGGTCTTGATTTGGAAGGCGATTAGTTAAACTTCTTTTATGACGGTATCAACGTTCTTACTTTAGAATTTCTTCTCCATGTCACGTTTTCATTGGGGACTGGACTTGGTTTACGCATCGGATGTCTGGACATTGCATAAAAGAGGGCATTCATTTCATTTTGGATATAGGTATCATAAAAGGTTCCTGGTCGGAAATCATGACGGCACTTCCCTTATGTTTGGCTTTTCCCAAGTGGAAATGGAAATGTATATATAGTATGGGTCAACAGGCAAGGAATAATGATGGAAACGAATTTATGAGTTTTTTTTCCATTTTCACAGGAATCTGCAGCCATGCTTGCCTGTGATATTTCGCCTGGAAACATCTCCCATGGACGAGACACGATACCAACATGCAGAAATGAAATTTAACAATTCAAGGAGAGGCAGGAAAGAGATATGTACGCATACATATGTTATATTTTGCAGCTAGCCTGCCTCTTTAAACCTCTATGAACCGACCTATAATGTCAATGGGAATCAACTCTGCGCTGTTGACATCATCCGCTATGGCGGCACAGCGCACAGAAACACATGCAGAAACTCGATATGCTATAAGCGTCATAAAAATATAGTCACATAATATAATATACTCAAAAATGACAAAAGATGAATGGAAGAAACGAAAAATGCGATCGTCACGGAATGGCGATCTCATATCCGAGTAGAACTTCGGTGGTGTTACCATCCCAGCCTCGGTTTCCACTCGTGGAGATCATGAACCTGCACGCAGGGTCTAGGTACAATTGTGAGATGACACCAGTGCGATGTCCCGGAATAATGAGGAAGGGTGTGATCGCGTTGCGTGACGACTCGTCGTGTTTGAGGTCGTAGAGGCGGAGAATGTCGTGCGATGCACTGCAGCGGATTTGGTCAGTAAATATACCTGAGGATTTAGATAGAAGCGACGGTTTGGTGATACTTACCAGACAAGGTGTCGCCCGTTAGGCATGGCCTGGAGTGCAGTCACGGCCCCGCTTCCTTGAGGAAACTTGAACACACGCACCGGGCTCTTCAGGCCTTTGTGTAAGCTGAATTCCTCAACGGTTCCATTCCGCCTGCCGGCATAAATATAGTTACCGTCCGGGGACCAGCACGCATTCATGCACCATGGCGGGACATTGCGAGGGCTGATGCGGGCAACCGGGTCTGGTTGTCGTCTGTCCCAGACACGTATCGTACCGTCGATGGATGAAGCAAGGAAAACATTATCTGTGATAATGTTTGTTTCGGGCTGTGACGGTTGGAAGCTGTCCTGGGTCATAGAAGGTGGTTCCAACTGCTCAGCGTGAGGGAGACCATTGACTGCGGGCTCCGATATTCCGTTAGTAAGGTCTGTGGCCATGGAGCTTGCCCCTTGATCCGGAGCAGCAGCATCTGTGGACGGTTCGATGGACGGGAGATTGGGATCTTGTACACCGTTTGGTTGGTTCAGATTATCAGGCTCTCCATGGGCGTCTTCTTCAGAGTGCTGGGCGCCATTTGAAAGAGCACGGCTGAGTTCGTCATCTTCATTAACACCAAAAGCATCGCCTGACGGAGCTCCACCGTCTGCATCTCCAAATAACGAATCAGTTCCTCCGAAGAGGGAGTCTGCTGGAGACCCCGCCTGCGCGTTCGCGGCGCAAGATATGTCCTGGTTCCCATCATCCAGGCCGTTCATGAAGCCAAAGCTTCCTGCGGCATTGTTCGATGAGTAAGTACCATTGGGCTGTGGAGGCTCGATGGTATCCTGTGGAACAGGTATGCTTGACTCTGGGCGTATCTGTATAGCTGAAATTTGCCCGGCACTTGCTCCGAACACGCGTCTGGGTTGGCCGACGTTTAGATCCCAATCCAGAACCTTTTTATCCCAGCTCCCTGAGAGTAGCGACTTCTCATCCGGCGTTAGGGTCAAAACCGAAACTGCGGAGGTATGTCCTTGAAGGACCGCAATCTCCTTGCCCTCCTCATGGCGGACCGTTTGTAGACGAATATTGCCAGACTCAAGGCCGGTGAGTATCCACAAACCCTGGCTGTGACACGCCAGGGAGTAGACCGGTGAGAGGACGTTTCCATCCATGTTCTCCCAATACGTCATCAGGACACCTGCCTTGATCACGCTGTCAACAAAGGGGTGCCGTTGAGCAACAGTCAACATTAATTTGCTGTTGATTGACTCCACCCAGTTGAACTTTCGCACATAGCCATCTGACCCTCCACTAAATACCCATCTCATATCTGCCGTTGCCGTTACAGCATTAATGGAAGTACTGTGAGGAGCCGCGGTTGTAGGGACAATGTCATAGGTTGTGGCCGTCAGGGCTTCCGGACGTACAGTAGGGCGGAAAACCGAAATCGGATCCGATACCACATTCGCACCGGGTGAGCTTATGGGGGGTGCTGCGCTCTGCTGGGAGGCTCCGCCAATGCCTTCAGATACCTGGCTGGTGTTGGAAGGGCTGTCGGGCTCGGGATCAGGTTCGACGTCCACATCAGCTTCGTCGCCATCTCCGTCATCCACATCTCTCATGGTATCATCCATATCATTGTCCGAACTCCCATCTTGCGATCCTGATTGGAACAGATCTGATTAGCGCCCGTATGTTGTGGCGCAAAAGACACAAGACTCACCCGCAAGATCGCGATCGTCATCGTCCTCCGCAATTGAGGGCATTGTCGCATTGGTCTGCTTCAGCTCACTCTGCCAATGTGCTGAAACTCGAGACACCGGTACAAGGAGGAGGAAACTTCCCGAATCGATCGTACGCAGGACACTGCTCCTTTGGACGACGTCGACGCGACAAGCGCAACGATAGAGTTACTCAGACATGCACTGCGGTCCTTCATGAGGACATACTATCGATATAGATCACACGGCCATCCGCGACGGCTCTTCACAGATGGCCTCGGGGGATGGTTAGCCAGCTATACAGAATTTCAGACAATGCTTGTGACTATTTGGATAGTTACACTCCGGAAAGTCTTTGGGATCTCGAGGACGTCAAGAGTGCTGAGCTGCCCGCAGTGCCTTCCCCAGAGGTCAAGCCTGCTCCACCGCCGGCCTAGGCCGCCTTTAGTTCTGCTTAGTCATCCACTATCCAGCATGACCGTTTCCCTGGTCTTTCGAACGCAGAACAACGCGATGTCTGATATCCCATCTGCCTTCAGACTTGGCAAATGCGTATCTGGCATCTTTTTTAAATTTTGCCATTAGTCCTTTTTGGAAACTTATCCGGGGTGGGATTTCTTGCGAGCTTCTTAACCACTTGAGCATACTAGAGATGTAACGTAGTTAGTATGCTGAATTCCTCCGGTTTGAGACATGATACCTGCATTAGGTAGTATCTATCTAACTCACTTCCAGTGGTGATTGTCCCTGGGTGTGGCTTCTAACCACATTGGTACCTGACCGGGCCTGAGTTGCATGAGAAACGAACAAAGAGCAGCTTAGGGTCCCAAAGTCGGTCGTTTGTCACTACGGTCCTATTCCGAGGTCCAGAGAAGTGGTTATCCGATAGATAACCTGGCATTGCATGCTTGTTTTCCTGATTGTTGTCCCATCCTATATGGAAAAGCCTCAGGCTGGAAACAGGCGCATCTGTTGCTTCTATTGTACTATTTTTGTGGCTGCTGTTTGCAACGACGTGCTCAGGGAGAACAGCGTGTGAAGCCCAAGTCTCAGTTTCTCCACCATATTTCCTTTGTCAAGCCTTTTATCTTGCGCTACCCTCATTGCTCTTGCCTCGGACCGGATACCTGTTCATAAAGACTTCTGCGGCGACTATGAGGCAACATATCTCCCCAGTATCTTATCATGAGCTTTGAGCACGCGACTCACTGGCCAGAATGAGGTATATAGTTGTTAATTAGATGCTTCAGAGGGAAACAATTTACAAGATCCACAAGCATCTCAATGGGTATTTGATTACGGTATATGTCTGTGTTTCCTGATGTCAGTAACAATGAAGATCTGCCAGAATTGATCGGCCGACCTGCGTGGTTTGAGTGGTTTAGGATGCTTGGAATTACCTGCTCTAGGATTTCTCATGGTATAATTGTGCACACTGAAAGCAGGTTGAATAAGGTATTAGACGTATTGAAAGCTGTGAATGGAAAAATGATGAATTTCTCACCTTGCGTTGCTCAGACCTTTCACCTCAACCACGTGTCGATCCGTATGCGTTCATATTCTTCAGTGCACCAGACAAAGGCAAGGCCGCTGGACAATCCGTGAATGAGCATCCAGATAAGCACAGCTTCTTTTTCACCAGGCTTATACTTATCGGGTGACAGCGACATATTGCCTTGCTGAGGGATTTCCCCGTGCAGTTCCCCGCAGATTCTCAGTGACTGCATTTGCAACCGCACACTGGCACCTATTTTATCAGAACTCTCACAAGCATCTGCCGTTTGAAACAGTACGCAACCCACTTCTTCCTATTCCCCCTTTCCCTGTCAACCTTCAGCTCTCCATCTCTTACCCCAATAGTTCCGAAACTTCTCTCGAAGCTTGCCTGCCCCCTCATTCGACAGGCTTTCCCTGATCAACCTTTGTCTCTTGTGCGCCTCTGGAGAGAGCCCAGATCCTCTGAACCTTGTTTATCTGCAGCTCTTCTAACAATCTCATTTCAGCAATGAATTCGCTGCAGGCGCAAGGCGTTAACCTGTTTCATGCTTTGTATCAACTTCATGGGCCAATACTAGCCGAGCCTACTGGTGTCGTTCCTACACTCAATGAAAACATAAGGGAATATGTCGCTAAGGCCGACGCGTTGGCAAACGAAAAAGGATGGGTCTCCAGACCCGAACTCCCTACCAGTGATGAGATTCTGGGAATAGAGGAAGCAGAGGACAGTGAATATGTCTCCTTGATACCAAACCAGATATTCGGTCCCTGGCCATCCAGGGACATGTACCTGAAAGCGCACTACGATCTACTCAGGGAGGATGCAGTTGCGCCATTGAGAGACGCGGTTGCCTATGTGAGGGATGATCCACACATGATGGACTCGTCAGCTGTCTGTATCTATGAGAAGGTCAGCGCTTTGTCATGTGGCTTTCTTTATTATACTTGTATGCTAACCTGCAAGTTCTCTTAGGTTCACATTACTGGTTTAACCTTCGCTCATAGAGGGATAGCCGTAAAGGTTCAGTTCTCAACTGCACGTGCTGGGAAAAATATCGTGTGGGAATACTCCGGGCGTTTGATGAGTGGATCAATTGTTGCACTGTCTCCGGCGAACGACTTCTTTCGATCGCAATGTATCGTTGCCGTAGTTGCTGCGAGGCCCTTGGAAGGAGTGAAACGGCAACCACCTGAAGTTGATCTATTCTTCGCTCGTTCTGGAGATGCGGACTTTGATACCCAGATGGAATGGGTTATGGTGGAAGCAAGGACTGGCTACTATGAGGCGGCCAGGCATACTATGACTGCTCTTCAGAAAATGACAAGGGAAAGGTTAGCACTCCGTTCCATGTTGTACTCATCGTTCTAATGTCGTGTAGCTTTCCTCTTGCAGACCACATCTGCCATCTTAACCCCGTCTTAGATGCCCCTGAATATGTCAATGACAATCCAGTCGTTGATATATCATCGGCTCTGAGTTGCGACGAGGAGCACAGCAAGATCGATCTGCTCGCGAGCTGGCCGCCGGTTCCCACAGACGTCCTGGATGCATCACAATGGGATGCCCTGAATCAAATACTGACGAAGAGGCTGTCTATTGTCCAAGGACCACCAGGCACTGGAAAAACCCATATCTCCGTCGTTGCCCTAAAGATCATCCTTTCCAATATGAAAGACGGAGATCCTCCTGTCATAGTCGCTGCCCAGACCAATCATGCACTAGATCAGCTTCTTAACCATATCTCCATGTTTGAAAGTAACTATATTCGTCTTGGGGGAAGAAGCACGGATCCCGAAATCAAGAAACGTACGCCTTTTGAGATCCGGCGCAAGGAGCCGGTGCCGAGTATTCCGGACGGCTTTTTAGGACCGGCAATAAAGGAGCTGAAGGATCTCATTAACACGATCTCAGACCTTCTCAAACCATTTGGTCAAGAGAACTCTGGAACTCCACTTCCAGCTTCCTTTTTCTTGAAGCTGAAACTCTTAACACAAGCCCAGTATGATCTGCTCCAGAAGGGTGCAGAAGGTTGGGTGCGTTCCGGCTACAATAACGAAGACGATCCCATGGTGACTTGGCTTGGCGACGCTGTCGTGAAGTTTGAGGTTACCTATAAAGAAGAAAACTTTGGATTCGAAGAAGATGAGATAGATCTGGAATATGAACAACTCAAGGAGCTCGAAGCTGAACAAGGCATCGAAGACGAAGATCTTGAAACCCTCAAAGGCCAGTTTACATATCTGAAGGAGGGCTTCGTTGGACGTGGAGCTCCATCCGTTTCTGAGAAGGCCATAATGGAGACGCACCTCAAGCGTCGTGACCTGTGGAAGGTACCAGTCAACGCGCGTGGCGCTGTTTACAATACCCTTCGGAAGCTCGCCAAGGAGAAGGTTCTCTCACGCTTCCGCGAGCTCCTGAGTGCCTATAATAAAACTTGCGTGAAACTCCAAACTGGAAAATGGGAGAGGGACTCCGTTATTCTCGAGCAAGCAAAAGTGGTTGGGATGACGACCACAGGATTGAGCAAGTACCGTGCTCTGGTTTCGAGTCTTAAACCAAAGATCATCTTGATAGAAGAAGCGGCAGAAGTCATAGAAGCACCTGTCGCCGTCGCCTGCGTCGAATCTCTCGAGCATCTGATCCTTGTGGGTGATCACAAACAGCTTCAAGGGCACTGTGCGGTTCAAGAGCTCGAGGGCGAGCCCTTCTTTCTCAACATATCCATGTTCGAGAGACTTGTCCACAACGGCATCGATTTTAGGACCTTAACCAAGCAGAGAAGAATGGATCCCGAAATTCGCAGGCTACTCAGCCCTATCTATGACAATCTCCAGGACCATCCATCAGTTCTGAACCGTCCAAATATACCGGGAATGGGAGATATCAGGTCGTTCTTCTTTTGCCATTCGTGGCCGGAAAGCTCTGATAGCCTTTCCTCCAAGTACAACGAGGCCGAGGCGCAAATGATCGTCGGGTTTTTCCTCTATCTAGTCTTCAATGGCGTTCCGGTGAATCATATAACGATCTTGACGTTCTACAACGGGCAGAGGAAGAAGCTATTGAAGCTCCTAAAAGATCATCAGTACCTTCAGGGCCAGTATGTCAAGGTGGTAACCGTTGATTCATATCAAGGCGAAGAAAACGAAGTGGTTCTGCTTTCACTGGTCAGAAGCAGTGAACAGGGAAAAATCGGGTTCGTCTCCGTGGAGAACAGGGTCTGCGTCGCGCTCTCGCGAGCCAAGCGCGGATTGTACATCTTTGGTAACGGCGCAACGATGGCTCTCGCGGATCCTCTTTGGTGGGAGATTGTCAAGATCATGGGGGGCGATGATCAAAGGAAGCGTCGGTTGGGCTTCAGTATGCCGTTGACGTGTGTCAAACACGGAAATAAAACTTTTATTAGCAGTGCGTTATGCCCCTTCCCCTTCAGATAACTAGTATATACCTGCTAACATAAATCATTATAGAGCCGGAACAGTGGAATGACATCAATGGGGGATGCGAACGGATGTGTGGTGAGACTTTGCCATGCGGCCACAAGTGTGAGCTTCGTTGCCACAGGTAAGACAATCTCCAATTGTTCCATCGTATCATGCGCTACATAGTATGACCCTGTAATACTGATTGTCATCAGCTTCTCCCATGAAAATGTCAGCTGCAATAAGACTTGTGGCACACCTCTTCCTTGCGGACACCGCTGCCAACAGCCTTGTTCCGCGGGGCTTCCTTGCTCTTGTGAATGCAACAGCGACCCTCCTGCCATCGAGGGGCTTACCATCCAAGACGGAAACCAATCCAAGTCCAACAATTCCAGTCCCGCCCGCAGAGCAAACCCCATGATCAGAAGCGAACGAGAGCAAGCAGCGATCAAGAGCTACCATGACTTTGCCAACGGCGGCGCAAAGAAACAGGACGCGTTACTCTCGGCGAGAGCCCAAGACATGGCCGCAGAAGAGATGAAAAAACAGCTAGACAACGAGGCGTTTAATGATCTGTTTGGAGGAGACGATAAGAAAATGGAGTCAAGCCAAAGCGTCCCCAATACTCCGAAGGTCAGACGTGTCCCTGATGGCAAAGGCGGATACAGGGAGCGATACGTCGACTATTTCAATGCCCAAGTTTCGCCCACGAAGCAATCAAAGCAGAGTACTCCAGCCAAATTCAATCTTCTTGACGACAGCGATTAGGAGAGCTTGGTTCGGGCTTGCGTGACAGGCGGGTTGAATGTGACTGGATTCCTATGCCGACAGACTGGTTACGCAGTATGGGTCACAGATTGACTTACTGGGTGTGGGGGTGGATGGGAGATATGCAGGTACTGGTTCAAAATGTCTACAAATAAATGATTGACAACTTAAATGCAGTAATGCGGGGCATGTATGAATACATATGATCCTTTTCAATGGAAGCTACTACTTATGAATTAAAATGCGAACTAGGCATACATGTATGTACCTTTAGCCATTACGCAGACTGAAAGATGCTACATTCGGGGTATTTCTAGCAGATGGATGCCGTAAAGACTACTCCTTCGCCTGTGCTATCCATTTCGTGCTCTGTGGTGCTCGTGGCGAAGCGAGTAAGTGGTACCGGATTCCAATACTCTCGAAGAAAGAATCGAGTTACGTCCAATTTGCCTTGGCTGGTTGAACATGGGGAATAGAGGCATAGAAATCTTTATGAACGATTAAGTGAGGAATCTTGGCGATGACTGCTTCTTCAGACGTTGAATGGAAATGATCAATGAATCTCTACTGTACTCTTTCGATCAAGCCTTGAAATCACCTGCCTAATGTACATACATAGTACGTATTCCATTGCAATTTATAAGAACCATGTACTAGCAATCTATCCAGTAGCATAGAAGCATAGCGATCTCGAGTCTTTTGAAAACTACACAAGGTACAGCAATCATAGCCGACGGGCATTATATGGAACTTCAGGACACATAAAAACAACTGACTTGAAGGATCTGCAATAGAATATACTCACGGTGATATTGACAAGAGGAGCTCAACATGAAAGTAACGGAAAGACTTTTTAAGATAGTCAGAATCATGATTCTCACTCTTGTCTACATCCGTCTATCTCTATACAAGATGCAAATCTAGGAGAGGACATTTTTGGTAAGTCCGTGTTCACCCCCATTCAGCATCTGACCAGGAGATTGATAAATGGCTAGTACAAAAGTAGGGAAAAGCCTCTTCGAAACTGAAAGACCGCATTTTTTTTACGCCTGATCAGCTGCAAACGACTAGTAAAACATAAGCACTAGAGCCTCCCAGAAACAACCTTCAAAAGCCCATTGGTGGATCCAAACGTTAGCAGAGGATACAAAACGTCGAAAAAAGTTGTAAAGACATTAGACTACACGACATTATACTCATGGCATGTGCTATTAACTTTAGGAATCATCGACAAGCCTCTTTTGCTCCCAAGCCTTCTTAGCCCCTTCAAGAAGAGCCTCCATGTTGCCGCTGTTTTGGCACATGCCTCTGAAGATCCCGCCTTCTTTGTTGATTAACAACCATGGATGGTCAAACTCGACGACCTCGCCATGGTCCAAGACGAGCACCTTGTCATAATCGATGATCGTCTGCAGTCGGTGGGCAATTGTGATTATAGTGCTGTCTTTCAATTCTCGCAGTGTCTCTTGGATTTTGGCGTCGGTAGCGTAGTCTATTGACGCCGTAGCTTCGTCCATCATCAGGATCCTCGGATTCTTGAGAAGCGCCCGTGCTAGGCAGAGAAGCTGACGCTGCCCCTGCGAGAGGTTCGAACCGGACTCTGAAATCGGACTCTCTAGATTGAGAAAGATGTTCTTGTTGTCTTGGTACGCAGAGGCAGTGTTATCGGCCCCGTTAGGCACTGGGGAAGCGCTGTCAGAGACTGAGAGGTTGCTAGGACTGTGGGGTGTCGTTAATCCCGATGCGGCGCTGCCAATAAGATGTACACGGCGAAGAGCCGTGAAAATCTGTTCATCTGTGTACAGGCCAAAGGGGTCGAGGTTGCTACGGATAGTCCCCGTAAAGAGGGTGGGATCTTGAGGGACGATAGTCATCGCCTCCCGCAGGTCCTGCAGTCCTATTTTGCCAATATCCACGTCGTCGATGATAATTTGTCCCTTTTCAGCCTCCAGGCCACGGAAAAGAGCGAGGGCAAGAGAGCTCTTTCCGGCACCTGTACGACCAACGATTCCAACCTTCTCGCCCGGGAGTACCGAGAAAGTGATGTTCTTGAGTACGGGTTCAAGATCAGGCCTGTAGCGAGTAGTATAGTTGATGAATGTCAGTGAACCCTTAGAGGGCCAGTTCGGAGGTGGTCGCGAGTCGGGGATGATCGCTTGCGCCTCTTGTTCCACCTCAAGGTACTCTTTAACCCGCTCGACGGAATTCATGTTCTGTTGGGCTTCAGAGTACAACCGGACAAGCCAAAGAATATTCTCAGTGAAGGTGACTGCGTATGTCAATGAAAGCCCAGCAGCACCTGCATCAATCCTGCCAATGTTCAGAAGCACAAATGTGGCTGAAAAGAAAGACACCAGCGCACCCGTCAAGTCCACTCGGAATGCGAGCCAGCGATTGCTAGCCCAGAGATATAGGTGTGGGCGATTGTATGCGTTTATTCTGCGGTGGTTGTCCGCAAGGAATCGTGTTTCATGACCATATGCACGGATAGTGACGATGCCATTCAGTGTCTCGCCAAACTGCTGGTACAGAGGACTTCGCTGGACAGACTCCAGCCTTTTCAAGTCCCGAGAAGCATTCAGATAGACCGCTCCGAGGGCCGAAAAGACTAGGGTGATGAAGAGTCCTGCAATCAGGAAGCCCGGTGTAATGACCGAAATAAGTATAACGATCATGATGACCGATGCACAGCAGTGAAGCATGCCGATCGCGACAGGCGCAACTTCCTGGTCAACAGCTTCGACATCCTTCGAGAAACGGTTCATCAGTTGACCCAGGGGGGTTGAGTCGAAGAATCTGAACTTCGCATGCAGAACAGCCTTCAGTAGGCGCTCGTGGATCCTCCACGAAGCGTGCAGCGAGCCCCAGAAGAGGACAGCCTCCCTAGACATAGAGATCATTATATACGCCAGACCAAGCAAGGCGTAAATGCCAAGGTAGTACGAGACTTGAACATCACCGCCAGTTGGAGCGTCCGGATGCGTGTTGAGTTGATGAGCGTTCCACGAGTGAGTCTGTGGCACATTCCCGGAGATGAAGGATGGAAACTTGAAATTTGTAAGAGCTGCATATCGACCAGCAACGTCCGGCATAACTTGTTCAGTGTGATAGGAATTCGCCCACTGTCTGATCCAGACGTTCGTCGACACCGAACCAAGCTGTTGAGCGCAGAATACCGCAACGGCCACAATCCAGTAGTACCATGGGCCCATGGAATTAAGATACATCTTGACGGTTGACCATTTGACGCTCCCGACTGCCTTGGCCTCCACCAGCTTGGGCCTTGAACTTTCATCCTTCTGATCCTTCGAGGCTGTTCCATTTGCCGAGCCATTCAAATTAGATGGCTCTCCATTCGACATTGCCTTCTGATGCTCTTCGAGGTCAGATGGCACGCGGGATACAAGCTGTGAGCCTTCCCTGGAAGAGGGCCTCGACTTGAGCAACTCATCGCCGAGGACGCCTGAGGCCGCAACCTGGTCAGGAGGACCTTGCATGGCGATTCTGCCGTTGTCAAGGACGACAACGTAATCGGCGTGGGGCACTGTCAAGGCCACATTGTGTGTGACAAGGATACACGTCCGATTCATCATCAACGGCCCCATGATTGCCTCCTGGAAAATGTGCCTTGCAGTGTGCGAATCCACAGCGCTGAGGCAGTCATCGAGAAGAAGATGTCGGGCTCTGCTGTACATGGCACGGGCGAGAGAGATCCTCTGTTTCTGACCACCAGAAAGGCTGATTCCTTTTTCTCCGACGAGGGTCTGGTCGCCAGCATCGAGGATGGCGAGGTCACGCTCAAGAGCGCAAGCTTTGATCACGGCGTTGTACCGCCGTTTGTCAAAGGGCGAAGCAAAAATGATATTCTCTCTGATCGTATCATTGACGAGCCAGGCTTCTTGGGCACAATACGCAACACTTTCAGTGAGCCCTGTTTCCGGATCCACAGGAAGCATGGCTCGATTGCCGGTTCCTCCTGGTAGATGGACCCTCCCTTCAAGGAGCTTCATCTCCCCTAGAAGCGCCATCAGCAGTGACGTTTTCCCTGAGCCAGTTGGACCTGCGACGACGTTGAGCTTGCCCACATGGAACGACACGTCGACATTAATCAGACGGAACGCATCGGCAAGGCTGTCATTAGACCGGTCATGCGACGCTCCTTTCGAAACATCCCATGTGAGCGTGGCTTTCTCTAGACCAATCTTAGGAGGCTCCCCGGGAGGGTTGCTGTCGCGCAGCTGAATGTACTTTTCCGTCTCCTCCTCGTTCAGGAATTCCTCTACACGGTCGATGGAGACCTTGGCCTCCTGAACGTGGGCGACCATATCTGCCAGTTGATCCAAGGGCACGCGAAGCAGGGAAAACATAGACAGAGCCGGGAAAGCAACCGATGGAATCAACCTTTTCTTTTCGATTACTGTATAGAGGAAGAATGAAGTGAACGTGATCAGGATTGGCGTTCCATACCACACGGTCGCGGCCGCTGACCAAATAATGTAGCGCAGACGAAGAGATTTCAGCTCCTCTCTTCGCTTCTCATTGACGATGTCTTCGAAGCGCCGTTCCCAGGCGAAGTACTTGATGATCCGGATGTTTTGCAGGACTTCGTTGGTGGAGTGAATCCGAGCATCGGTTCCTGCCAGAATCTTGTTCTGTACTTGTCTAAACTTCCTTGCGATGAAGAGATTGACAGGGAGCATGAGGATCATCAATGCAATTCCGGCGAAAGAGCTGAAGCCGAGGATCCGGTACAAAAGGGTCACGGCCATGATAACCTGTACAGGGACACTGGCCCAGAGGAAATGGAGATATGCACCTACTTCACTGACCTTGAAGGAGTCAATGGCCATCAGGTTAATAATGGTTCCCACATTCGCTTGCTGGGAGGCCTCCTCCTTCTTCCCACCCAGGTCGGTTTCAGTCCTGAGCTCCGCTTTCTTCTTGCGACCAAACGAGAGGAGCTTCTTCGTCTTCTTGCCCTTCACAGGTTCCTCTTTCTCTTTTTTGGACGACTCGACCGATGCACCGGCTTTCCGTCGCAGCGCTTTGGCATAGATTTCTCCAATAATGATGGCTCGCAGCTTCACACCCAACTTCCGTCCGATCCACAGGGCCTGTCCATCAGCGGTGCCTTGAATGACGCCAGAACAGAACAGAAGGATGGTGTAAAGCCAGGCTGCATTGCGTGGAGTCGATCTCGGATCTTCAACATATTCCAGAATTGCTTTGAGAAGCAAGGTCGGGATGAATGTGAAAAGATTCGCGAAAATCGTCCACGCACCCTGCAAGAGGAGCATTCCCCGGAAATACCTCAAGAGCCTCCAGACCAGGGCGTTTGCCCTCTGCGCCTGACGAAAGTCCATCAGGACGGTGGCCGCTTGCTGGGAAACAGTCAAGTTCCAGACGTCTTCAAGCTCCAAGGTTCTCTTGTAACCCTTCCAGACCAGGGGATCTAGCCATGAAAAGGTCGCCAGGGAGAGCAAGCTGGCCCGCGGATGCCTTGGGGGTTCCAGGTCATCTTCGTATTGAACGAGCACCGGTTTATTTCCTCTCCGGGTGGTCAGAGCGATAAGCAATAAAAACGTGGACAGAGAAAACTCCGCGACGGTAAAAACGAGGGCACGTTTCGACAACGGGTGGATGATTGCCGAGCGGAATACAAATACCGTAAAAAGCCACTGGAGTCCGTAAAGAGCGACGGTATGATTCCAGAGCCGAGGGAATGACCGGGGATTAAGACCCATCGTCGACTGCAGGAACCTGATCGAAACCAGAACCAGTATATAAGCCCATGACACCAGCCTGGCAACGGCGGGAATGGTGCCATAGCGTCCCCAGCCGTGCGTGGAGAGAACAGCAATGCAGACGGCAACCTCCCCCAGCAGAGCAAGTAGCTCTAACGTCACCAGAGCCACTTCACCCCGAGGACGATCCACCACGAATTGAGGCTGCAGGGCTTGGGATGTTGCCTGGTGCAACATCAGATCAGCCTCCTCTTCCTCCTCGTCCTCTGGCCCATCCGGTTCCATCGCACTGCTCGAAACGGCCTTGTACGCAAGATACTTCCGTGACCCGACATGGTGAGAGATGACGCGGTAGAGGATGAGCAAGAGGGAGAGGGCACAGGCGGTAAGCGGGAAAGTCACTTGGAGAAACCTGCCGATTCCCGTGAGAAAGCTGCACGGAGGGAGAAGCCTGCCGCAGACTTACTTGCGCTGGAAGCAATGGGATAGATCATCAATGACCCAAATCGGGCCATGGCATTGCGGCAGCATGGCGGACAGAAAAGATGCTGGAGGACCGTGGGCGAGCTCAAGCCTGTCGCATCGGGCTCTGGAGAACAGCGACCGCAGCAAGACACGACCGTCAACTCGCGTTATTGACCGCCTTCCACGATGGACAGGCCGGACAAGACTGGCATGGCAGGGAGGGCAGGAGAGATTGCGAGGGCTGTCGCGAGGTCGCCGTCAAGGTTTGTAAAGACCGTCCGATGGGCGGCAGACAGGACGACGGAACGGAGAAGAGGAAAGCTCGGGGAAGCAGCAACGCGCGGGACTGGAGCTGCCACGAGGAAACGCCCGAGGTTGGAGAGGCTGGAGAGTCGAGACTGTCAGCTCGAGACGCAGACCGACGCGGGCAAGGCGTGACGAGCAGCGCAGTCGGTCAAGCATCCGCCAAACGACGGTGAGCGTCCGGAGACCCGCCCGGCGGTGAGCATCGCGCGCGACCTTTGCAGGACCCCACCCTCCGGCGTGCCGAACGCGCCCTTCGAGTTTTCTCTCAAGACTTCACGACAGGCCCCGCCGGGAGCTGGCGCGCCCTGCCGGGAGGCTGACAGGACAGCTGGACGGCCGTAGGGCGCTCATGCGTTCGTAGTTTCAAGAGCTGGCTGATATCTCCGCCGTGTAGCTTGTGTACAAGCACGGGGTACCTCGCGTGCATGTCGAGCTCCCCTCGTGCACGTCTCCCACTGACTCGGGCCCAGCAATGATTGTGTCACCGATGAGCTAGACGCCTGGACCACCGCTGGCCATGTCGTTATCCTTCTTATCGATGGCCAACACCCATCCCTGCTCCAACGCATCTGCGCCGCCGCAGCAGCAGAAGACGGCCCGGCCCATCCCTCCCTCACCTTGCCTGCTCGCTTCTCCAAGGGGCTCTATGACCCAAGGAAGAGACAGACAGGTTCAGATGACGAAAAAGCCCCGAGACTCCTGAGACTCGCAGGATATCTCCGTCCAGCTCCTTACAGGCTATACAGCGCACACCGCTCCACACGCAGGCATCATCGCCACTAAATACTCCGTACAGACCTGACCCCCCGGGCTTTCCAAGATAAGCATCACTGCAACCCTATCAGCCACTAACGCCATTCACTCGAGACAACACCTTCACGATCCGTCCCTTCCCTCTCTGCTCTCCCGTGTCACCCGCCCGCCATCCTTGATCCTGTGTTCCACCCTCCGGCCCCTCCTCCGGGTACGAACCTAAACCCCCCCCCCCGGTCTGCCTGCCCTCTCGGCGCGGTGAACCACTCAGTGGGAGCAGATCGAACGCGGGAGCTGCCATGGCGGAGCGGATCTTGATGAACGAGTTCAAGGCCCTATCACAGGAGAAATGGGTCCATATCGAGGTTCGTCTAGTGAGGTTGTTACGCATACGCGGCCGAGATCCATCGGGCTAACACGCAGGTCCCCAGCTCAACAACGATGACATCTTCAACTGGAACGTTGCGCTGATCGTGCTCAACCCAGACTCGATGTACTACGGGGGCTACTTCAAGGCGGCCATGACCTTCCCGAAGAACTATCCCTACTCGCCCCCAGGTAGCTACACACCGCCATGAAAGTCTATTGTCCGCTGCATTGCTGATGCTCAACCGGTAGAATTCCGTTTCCTCCGACCGCTCTATCACCCGAACATCTACGAAGACGGGAGGCTCTGCATATCCATCCTCCATCCGCCGGGGGAGGATGAGATGTCAGGCGAGTTGGCTGCGGAGCGTTGGTCTCCCGCGCAGCGAGTGGAGTCGGTCCTCATATCGATCTTGTCCCTGCTGGACGACGCGGAGGTCTCGTCCCCCGCCAATGTCGACGCAGGAGTGATGTTGCGGAAGAACCCTGAGAAGTACAAGCAGATTGTGAGGGAACATGTGGAAGCATCCAAGAAAGACATCCCCGAGGGTTTCGAAATGCCGACCCACGAGTCGGTAATGAAGAAGCCAACAGAGAAGTTCGACGACCAAGATTTCTGGGTCGACAGCGACGCAGATGACGACGTCTTTGGCGGAAGCGACTCAGACGAGGAGATGACCTTGGATGAGCAGGACACGGGCAGCGACGATGAGGAGGAGAATCGCAAAAGCTGACCGTCGTCGTCTCTCATGGCGGTGCATCACGTGCCGTGAACCAGATTCCCCCTTTTCACCTTTTTCATCATCAGTTCACCGATCTATCGTCCCATTGTCATCTTTCACGGGCAGACTTTTTTTAATTTCCACATAGCATAGCGGAAGGCGTACTCGGTTTGACGGGAAATTCGGCTGGAGATTGAGCGACCACGTTGCAATATGGTCCATATCCATGGCTACCAATTGGCTCGTCTATGAACTTCTAATTCTCTGTCGATCTCAATCTAGTCTAGATGCTAGTTCTATTGCTTAATACTTGAAGAGAGATTAGAGATTCCCTCGCCTTCTCACGGAATCCTGGAATGGGGACATTAAACGGAGGTTTCCTTTTTGCGTTGTGGTATTTTGATGGACTCGGTTTTGAACCCTCTATCCCTCCCAAGCAAGGGTTATATATTATACAGTGCATTCAATCTCTAACACCTCCCTCATACATATCTGATTAGATCCAAGGGCCAGAGACGCGAATCTGTCATTTGCATTGACTGCTAATTCAGTCACTTGTGGGTCCGCCGATTGCGATCGGAGATATAAGTTCCATTCCACGCTCCCGGCACTGGGGTACGGAGTATGCAGCACTGCAGGGGTTTCATCCCTTGTACGGAGCACTGTGCCGTTACCCAGGCGCCCTGCAGTGCCGGATGAGTACGAGCTATCGAGTGGAGTGTTCTGGGCCCCTGGCTGCAGTGCAGGTGTCGGCGTCGCCGGACTCGCGGGTCGCGGGTGACACCACCAACACTTGCGGTATGGATGGGTCTTGCATTGAATATTACCTATTAATGCATTTCATCCGAGGGGATTGTGTCCATCCGCGTTGGGTACCCATTATTATTTTGATCTATATAGAAAACAGAACAGGAACAGTTCGTCGGGGCGATTACATTCCTCAGGACAGGTAATAAGAATACGGAGTATTTAGGTACCTCGGTGTTGTCTTTTATTTTGACCTGACAGGCACAACAACCTGGCCCTGGCACCATCGTGCACAGGAGTGCCAGGTACCTGCCTAGGTAGGTAGACTGGTGGACAGGTCGGGTTTCATGCAGGGCTGCTGTGTTACATTAGTTACAAGGTAGGTAGGTAGGTAGGTACCCGTGGACCTGAATAATTTAAGTAGAACAAGCAATGCCTAGGGAAAAAGAGATGAGCAGCCTGCCTTGGCGTGATTTGATTCGATAAAAAGCTCCGGAATATAGATGTGGAGCTAGCTTTATGAAAGATGTGGTGAGATGAGGAGAGTGATCGTCAAATATGTATTTCTTTTTACCTATCTCCATTGTCTTTAATTCTAACGGAATGAAAGATGAGGGCGATTAAGATCACCGCTAGTTAGTGAAACCACTGTGCATTGCCTTGTTTTCACCAGCTATTGAACATATCAAAGGGATGAAGAGTGGCTACAAAAGTCAAAGACAAATGGCCAGAAAGACTCGAGTGGCTGCAGTATGGGGCAGGCAGCCGCTGGCAGATGCCAACACCTCACCCACCTCGGTTGCGGCGAAACTACCTGGCAGTTTTGTAGTTTATACTTCGTTGCTAAGCTGTTAAAGAGGTGTGTAGTTATTTATGAACCATGACAGGAGACTGTTATAAAACAGGTCTAGCATTCAGCATTTCTCATACCTGCAGCATAGGCTAGTTAGATCAATTCAAACATTCAAGAGTTGCTTCCGAATGACTGGGTTTGCACGTGCCATATTATTGTTGAGCTTCACTCTGCACGTCTTGCGGCAAGAAGAAAGGACTTAGACTGAGTCTTGCCAATGCTACACAGTATTACGCCTATGTGTCTACTTGATTTAATTGGAGAAGATAATAATGCAGTTCTTTCAAGCTGATCTCTAGGACCGCCAATACCGTGTCATATCTTAGGTTGGGTACTACGTAATGGGTTTTATAGGACTGGAGATTTCACTTTATCCAAGATGAATTTTTGAATGGCATTCATCTGGACAAGGCACACTGACAAAGACGACCATCGACTATGACTTGCTCCGCACCACGTCCCTCAGCTCTTTTGTCTTGCCATCCATTCTCAGGGCGTTTACACCATCTCTCCCCTGACGACCCCAAGCCCACTTCTCCGCCAACTCCGGTTGCAGCTGTCCTACCATGGAGTCCACCACCATGTCGCCTATAATCGGCAGAAATTTCCACGCATGGCCTGATCCTCCTGTTGCGACGTGCAAGTTTCGAATATGAGGATGTGGCGCGATGATAAAGTCAGTCGTTGGAGTTTGGGAGAGCCTAACTCACATCAGCTATTTGAATATAATGTGGGAAAACTCCTGCTCAAGTCTTACCAGCAAAGCTTTGTCCGGTCAAATTCCCGGCTGGCCAAGGACGGCATGAGCTCCCGCAGATTGTCTCGCAGGGCGTCCTCGGCTTCAGCGGGGATTACATCCTCAGGGTTTGTGACAATTGTCCGCGGGAGAGATATCTCGATCATCCTTGAATCATCCTCCGGATGCCGGATGGTAACCGTGTTGCGGTAACCCGGAGACCGTCGAAGGCACTTTATCTCGCCATTGTACGGAGGAAATATATTGAAACCAGTACTCAGATTTGTTGTGATGGGCATATTCTTCCATTTCTTAGTCTCATCCTCGGTCACCTTGATCCAGGCCACTTCGATAGCCGAGGAAGACATCAGTCCTTGCAGATCGACGAGGCTGTTGGACCATGCCCCGGCCGCAACCAAGGTAGCATCTGCGTCGATAACAGTGCTATCTTCCAAGACAACACCGACAGCGACGCCATTGCTCCTGTTTATGCGGCTGACAGCCGTTCCGCATCGAAACGTGATTGACGGCTCAGCGAGACATCTCTCATAATAGATCCGTACGCTTTCTGTGGCATCGATTAAAGCGTCATTCAGGTTGCAGTACGCGATGTTCCACTGTCGTTCTCGCCCGAGCTGGCTTTCAGGAACCAGTTCCGCCGCGGGGCCGTGTATGCTCCTGAAGACTTCTTCTGGGGTGTTCATCTCGATGATCGTCGATGGATCTTGTCGCATCTTCAAGTTCTCCAATCCTTTCTGCCAGATGTCAAGGAAGCAGCAAGGTTGGCCGTTGCATGCGAAAGTCATTCCACTTTTGAAATAGTACCGACTGAGGTCGGGGTCTGCCTCGACTGATTTCTGCGCTTCTGCGACAAGTCGTGCATATGTCGGATCGGCATAATCTTGATGCTCGTCAGCAATGATTTACATATATAGACTAACGTCGGCGCCGTAAATTGTATCGACAAGGTTTTTTGAGCCATAGATATATATGTATATATATAGGAAAAAAGTGCAATGTACTACCTGAACGTATACATCTTGTCGTATCCACACTGGTTCCATCCTCAACAGGTGGTGTTAACCTGTCAACGACTGTGACTCTTGCAGTTGGATGACGGCGAGCAATTGCAAGTGCTGTGGAAAGCCCAAAGATGCCAGCCCCAACTATAACAACACTTTCGGGAAACGTGGCTTGACCCATGATCAAAGTCAATACTTGCTATTCGGTGGAGACCTTCTGAGTACCGGTAAACCTCGGAGATATATGTCTTGGGGTTGATGCTTACCCGTATGCGTAGGTAGCGTCATGGCAGGATCAGTAGCCTCTCTTAATCAGAAAAGCTGCGCAAGAGCCGGTTGCGTCAACCTAGACATCAACAAGGTTTACATCCGCACATCCTACGGAAAATGATGACTAGGTACCATTCATGCGTTTGTATTGTGCTAAAGTGATATTTGTCGTCTTGCTAGAGTTTCTAGAGAATTGCCTAGGTATGCAGACCGAGCTCAACTTTGAGCTACCCTGGGAGGATCTCAGGTCCTCTAGGTGAATGTCCAGGTACAGTACATATCGCTGAATGGAGCTGTAAAGTACTGCACTATTAGTTGACCGGAAGCAGATGGATAATTGCACGCTTCATGCCTTATGAGTAGGCACACACTGCGCAATATGACGAAGCACTCGAAGCTCAGCATTCTTTAAAGGATTCCATAGTTACCGGAATGTAATATAAGTTTTACTTCCTAATCAGAATTGTGGGGAAAAGTAAAATATATATATATATATATATATATATATATATATAACTTGCAAAGTAGCATTAGTGTAAAACAACGGACTAGATTAAAGCTTAGCTTAGGCTTAAGCATCCGAGATATAATCCTTTAGAGCAGTGGATGGCTTCAAATTAAATAGGCGACAGATGGTGCTGCGTAGGTGACACAAAAACCTCCATTTGCCCGGCAGGATGATCGCGCAGCGCATCACACTGTAGATCAGCGAGAAGCTGAGAACATGGATACAACGGACCTATTTCGGGCTTTTACCCTGGAATGGCGTAGTGAAGCAACTTGCATAGCTTCATATTATCGTGTTAATTATAAGGATATCATCCGTAGCTCCCGGACGGCTGACGATGCTACATAACCGGCCGTCTCGGTTTCTCTGCCCGCCGAAATCGCGTCCTCCACTCCGACGAGTCGGGGCTGGCACGATGTACTACCCGTATATAAGCAGTTGACGCCGCCTCTGTTTGCTTCTTCTTCCTGTTTCTTTGGCAGCTACAAGACTCTAAATCAATAAAAAAATCTCAAGAATGGCGACACAGGCTGCTGCCAACTGGGTTTCTTCGCTCTCCTATTCCTCGCTCCCTTCGACGGTTGTCCACGCCGCTGTACGGAGCTTCTACAACTGGGTTGGTTGCACCGTGGGGGGCAGCAACCATCCCGCTGTGCTCATCGCTTACAAGTCATTGTCTCGCTTCTTTGGAGCCCCAACCTCGGCGCTTCTAGGTTCCCCTGGCGTCCAGGTCGACGCCCAGCATGCTGCCCTTCTCAATGGCATTGCCTCGCACGTTCATGACTACGACGACACGCATCTCGAGACTATCATCCACCCGACGGGTCCTGTCGCGGCTGCGTTGTTAAGCTTCGCGCAGTCTCTGGATAAGCCTGTCTCCGGTGCGGAGTTCATTACTGCCTTGGTTGCGGGCATAGAGGTCGAGTGCAAGGCCGGGCTAGCTGTGTGGCCGAGCCATTACGATGTGGGATGGTGAGTCTCTACGCCAGCCCCCTTGCCTATTACGATCTAGATTTCATACGGAAGTTTGCTGGGACTGTGCTTACTGTCTTTTAAGGCACATCACCGGCACGACAGGCTCTATTGGTGCGGCGGTCGCCGTATCTAAGCTCCTGAATCTCTCCTCAGAGAAGATCGCTCACGCGATCGGAATCGCGGCCACGCAGGTGACAGGCTTACGTGAAATGTTCGGTTCGCACACCAAATCTTTCCATCCCGGACGTGCAGCGCAGAATGGCCTTGTTGCCGCGATTCTGGCCTCGGAGGGCTACACCAGCTCCCTTCAGGCGCTCGAGGCCAAAAGGGGCTGGGTCAAAGTCGTGAGCTTCGATGACAAGCTGCAGCCAGAGATTGAGAGTTTAGGAAATGCAGGGCAGTGGGAAATCGAGAAAAACACATTCAAGCCCTTTCCCTGCGGGATTGTAATCCATCCGGTGATCGACGGGTGCGTGTGGTTGCACGGTGAGCTGCAGCGGCGGGGTCTTCAGACGCAAAACATCAAGAGCGTGCATGTTACTGTTCACCCCCTCGTTCTGGAATTGACGGGCAAAACGAAACCCAAAGACGGACTTGAAGCTAAGTTTAGTGTCTACCATGGCGGAGCGGTTGGATTATTGTTTGGCAAAGCGACTCCGGCACAGTATGAAGATGGCATTGTGACCGCTCCGGAGGTAACAACGATAAGGGACAAGATAAGCGCAACTGCAGATGAAGGCATGCGCGCAGACGAATGCCATATCGTGGTTCAGTTGGAGGATGGACTAGGGAAAATTGAGAGACACGTTGATCATGCCGTGGGCAGCCTGGAGGCGCCGATGACGGACATTCAGCTTACAGACAAATTCATGGATCAGTGCGCGCCGATACTCGGTCTGAAACAGGCAACCAGAGCGAGCGACTGGTGCTGGGACTTGGAGGCCAAGGACGACATCAGACAGATTGGGGAAGTCCTGTACGCAGCAAAGGATTGAGATGGCGGTTGCGGAGGATAATTCTCCGTCTCAGCGGAGACTAAGATTCCGTCAGACTGAAGCTCCAGACAAGACCAGGCATCCCCAGACTACTCCGCATTTTCCCCGCGTTCGCCCGGTTGGCATCCGTGCGTTTGAAGCTTGGTATTCCGTATGGCTCTTGGAGAAGCTGATCGACGAGTCCGCTGTATAGATGTGCAAACTAGATCCCGGCCAGCATGTCTCCCTTAGCATTATTCTATGGTCTAACAACTGGCAAGGCGCTGGATCCGTCAAAAGTCTTAAATATCTGGATGCCTATTGCTCGCAAAGGTCTGCGCCAGCTCTGCACATCCCCGCAGTTGGATGGTAGTGCGCAGATTGCAGAGTATTATGTGGCAGATGGTGATACTCGATCTTCTTGCCGACAGACTTCCCCAAGGCTGACCAGTGCGGGGAAAATGAGGGTATCCTCGGGTTGATGCTCTCTTTGATCTTAAAACAACCGTGTATATATGGGCACTTTACGATTGTCCGGTAAGGTGTTGAAGGTGCTGGACTTCCTGCATTTCTGAACATATCAAAAATGGAAGGTTGCAAGGACTCCGAAGTTGAGCATGTCGATAAAAAACCAACATTGGCTTCAACAGATGCAATAGTGAGGGGTGACCCTGAAGATATCCAGAAGGTGCCTGAAGTTGCACACGACGAGAATGCATCTGTGAACGCGCGGAATACCAAATCCTCTCCATCCTTCACCATTGAAGAGGAGAACGGCGTCTACCGAAAGCTGGACTGGCATTTCATGCCATTAATTTTTGTTCTTTATATTCTGTCTGTGCTTGATAGGGCCAACCTAGGTAATGCTAGGATTGCTGGAATGGAAAATGATATCAATTTGAGCGGGCGGCGATATGACTGGCTTGCAACTGCTTTCTACATAGCATGTGAGTAATATGATGCCCTCTTTCTCCGTGATGACGGACCCGCCTCTGGTCCTTTTGCTGACGAATTATTCAAGATATTCTGTCTCAGTGGGTAACAGTAGGCTGGAAGGCATTCCCACCACACATATGGGTCTCCAGTGCCGTGTTCCTATGGGGATTTATATCCACAATTCAGGCAGCCTGCACATCCTGGGGAGGCCTCGTGGCGTGCCGTGTATGCCTCGGGATTGTGGAAGCCATGTACGGCCCCGGTGTTCCCCTGTACCTCTCATACTTCTATCCGCGTGAGAAACTCGGTCTCCGAACCGGAATATTCCTGTCTGGCGCCGCTCTGGCGAATGCATATGGAGGTGCTCTGGCCTACGGCATCTCCCAGGCCAGAGGATCCATTGCTCCCTGGAGGATATTGTTCATCGTCGAGGGTGTGCCGACATGTCTTCTCGCAATCTGCGCCTGGTTCTTCATCCCAGATAGTCCCCAGAAAGCCAGATTTCTCAATGAACGGGAGCGAGAGATTGCTATCGCTCTGTCTCTCAGACAGCCAGGCGACAGGGAGACGCAAGGGCTTCAGTTAAAGCAAGTTTTGGGATCTCTCCTCGACTACACGAGTAAGTAGCACTCACGTCGGTAGACGCTCATTGGAATCACATTACTAAGACATAAATCTTCCTTTCCAAACAGGCTACCTCCCCGCCCTGATGTACTTCGGCTGCAACGTCTGCTTCGCCTCCCTGCCCCTCTTCGTCCCGACCATTATCTCCGAGATGGGCGCCTTCTCCACGATCCAGTCCAACGGCCTGAGCGCTCCCCCCTACGTCCTCTGCTGGATCATGATTGTCGTGTCAGCATTCATCTCCGACCGGGTCAACAAGCGCGGCCCGTTCGTCGTCGGCGCCGCCCTCGTCGCCACCGTCGGCTACATCATCCTGGGCACGCAGACGGCCGTCGCGGCCCGGTACTTCGGGCTCTTCCTGTCGGTGCAGATCTTCGTCTCCGTCGCCCTCCTCCTCACCTGGGTGGGCAACACGCACGCGACGGACTCGAAGCGCGCGGGCGCGTTGGCTATCCTGGCCACGGGCGGCCAGTGCGGCCCCATTCTAGGCACCAACATCTTCCCCGTGAAGGACAAGCCGTACTACCGCAAGGGCATGTGGGTGTCGTGCGGGGCGTGCCTGATCGTCGTCGTCCTGGGATGCTGCCAGATGTGGCTGCTGTGGAGGGAGAATCGGCGGAGAGACAAGGAATTCGGGCGTGACCGCGATACGGTCAATCTGTCGCAGCCGACACGCTATGGGAACGACAGGCGTTTCCGGTACGCGGTGTAGACTGTAGTCACGGGTCTCATTTTTCATGCTAAAACTACGTATGCTACGTAGCAACTTATTTTTTTGGTCTCCTCGAGACTGCCTGGCTATGATATGATACCTACACAGTACAGCTAACTACCTAAGTGCGATATGAGGTTCTTCCTTTTCAGAGCAGTAAATGCTTTGGTCCGCAGATAAGACGAAAAAAAACCATATATGATTATACACCGGAGGAGCAGTAAAAAAAGAAAAATAGACCCAACATACAGCAGCAAAACAACATATCTCGGTCCGTAGACCCCACTGCGTGGATTTATATCCTACAACTTGGGATGCCCCTTTTGAACATAGCTGACAATATAATGAGGCCGCGGAACTGGTGGATTTACCTGAAGGCCCTCTGTTTACCACATAGGGTACATTAGCTCAGGGTCGGTCAGGTAAACTCCGGGAATATGCAGGAATAAATTACCTAGGTGACCACCTACTAATTAATTAGTCCTGGCTGGCTCCCGTAGAAAGACAACTCGACAAATTGCGCAGACTAAACCAATACAGAATGATTACTCGAGAAGATTTGTTTATATTAGTAGATACTGGCTGGCATCCTGCTCTGCTACTCCGCACAGCAGTACAGTACATCATTCTCATCTCAACTGAGAAATCACTAAGTACCAGCTGGCGTTGACCGTAATTGCTCCGTAGATGCCATCCCATCTTCCGTAAGTAAGCAGGTACGCAGTAGTCAACCTCCACATCTCGTCTGTTTACACCCGGTGCGATTCCCCGGGCCGTACTTCGTACCTATCTAATTCAGCACGGTCCATTACCCCGTAAGGGCTACCCGCCATTTCCCCCAAAAGGTACTCAAGAGGTGAGGCGAACACGGCCCGGGCACGCATGCCAAGACCAATAGATCGGTCTGAAATTGAATAATAATGAGAGGCTGGAGATCGCCAGATTCACCGCTCTCGAGGATCTCACGTCCGGACGCGTACAGCACTCTCTAGTTCCCGTCACTCTGAGCAGAAGGCCATGTAACGACAACCAGTCACCGGTGAATGTCATTCTGTGCGCGAAGTCGCCATCTAGCTGCATCTGTCGCTCAGAGGCTGGGGACAGCGGTAAGATATGTGCATGGAGTCGTGCACGAGCAAGTTCTAAAGAGCCCACGGAGTATCGAGTCAAAGTTCAGGCAGAAGGGCGGCTCATGGCTCATGAAACCTTGCGGTAAGGCTCGTAATCAAACGTTCCAGTCTCATATGGGTAGCTAAACACATTCTGTAAATACCGTGCTCAAATGTATACTTCTCTCGGCGTGTATGCTAGGATAACAATAAGACCGAAAACAGGACACATACAATGAGGATAATGCAACCAATGAATCTAGGGTCTGGGGAAGTCAATATTAAAGGCGTAAAAAGCAAGCTGCGCCGGGGAGTGTATCCAGCTATCCATTCCATGCATCAGCAGCGAACAAAATATATAGTGTTCGGTCGTGACATGCTCCAATCATTAATCTACGCAGTAACAGCATCCTTGATCTCGCTGTAGATGGCATGAAGCTCCTCTCTGAGCTTCTCAGCCTTGCTCATGATACCCTCGACCTTGTTTTCGAAGGTAGCCACCTTGTAGCCGCCCTTGGACACGATGTCGGTGTAGTTAGAAGAGCCACCGCCGTTCCAGGCCAGGAGCTAGTAACACGAGTTAGCGAGCGATGATGGTCCAGGAGTGCGGGAGATGGAACTTACGTTGGGGGTGTCCTCTGGGACATCAGTGAGAGCTCCCTCGGTAGCAATGGAGATGATAGTCTCCTTCAGCTTCTTGGGGGTAAGCTCGTCAACAGCAAAGGCAGAATCCTTTGAGGGCTGGAGGGAGAGGAAGTAGGCCAGCAGACCCGCAATGTGGGGAGAGGCCATCGAGGTACCAGAGATGGTGTTCACTGCATACTTGCTGCCGATCCAGGTGGAGAGGATGTTCAGACCAGGGGCAAAGATGTCGTTGCACTTGCCATAGTTGGAGAAATAAGCACGCTCATCTGCGAGAGTCGAGGCACCAACGGTGATGGCCTTCTCCGCAGCGGCAGGAGAGAAGTTGCACGAGTCAGCGTTGTCGTTGCCAGCGGCGACAGCGAAGTGGATGCCAGCGTCAACAGCCGCGTTGACAGCCATGTCGAGAGTCACGGATTTGCCTCCACCGAGACTCATGTTGGCAACACTTCCCTTGAAGCCCTTGGCCTTGCCCTTCTTGGCGGCTTCGACCTTCTGGAGGTGAGCCTGAGCCGCCCATTCGACACCCTTGACGACATCGGACATGGTTCCGGAGCCGTTGGACTTGAGCACTTTGACGGCGTAGACGTTGGCCTTCTTGGCGACACCGTACTTCTTACCAGCGATGGTGCCGGAGCAGTGGGTGCCATGACCATTACCATCAACGTCTTCATCGCCAATCGGAATAGTCTTTCCCCAGGATGCACGGCCTTCGAAGTCGACATGGTCGATGTTGGTGCCGGTGTCGATGACGTAGACGTCAACGCCCTCACCGCCATTGGCAGCGTACAGGTACTTGTTAAAGGTACCGAAGCTCAGGCTGTCCCGATGCGAGATACGGGCCAGACCCCAAGGGGCGTTCCTTTCAATCTCTGGGTCCTCCATGGTGTGGACCTCCGAGTCTCTCTCAACGAAGTCAACCTGGAGCATGGCGGGTCAGATCACGTAGAGATCAGGGTGGCTTGGGAACACTCACGTCCGGATGCCTGCGAATCTGCTCGATGACACTCTCATCGAAGTGTCCCGAGTAGCCCAGGAGCGAGCCAGCGATGTTGTATGTGTGTTTCAGGCCCCCGAAGGCATCGTCCCTGAAGGGGAACTGGGAGCGCTTCCGCAGCTCCGTCCGCTGGTTCTCGAACTCCAGGTGGATGTCCTGCACCCAGCTCTGGTGAGCGGCAGCGGATTCCGGGGTGACATGCTTCTTGAACACGACGATGTAGGAGTCGGGAATTTCCTTCGCGTTCGACGATGAGAGGACTGGAGCTGCCCCGTTGTGAATCGAGTCTACGACGACGGGTGACGCAGCGGTCAGCAGCGGGAGGAGAGAAAGGCCAAGGATGCCTTTCATGATGGCGGACAAGGGAAGGAACACCGCTGGACCAGAGATAGATGAGTGCAGGAGATTCAAGATGAACGATGGAAGATGGAGAGACGGGGGCAGGGAGTGTGAAGAAAGGAAGATGGGGATGATGGATGGGAGAGATAGAAGTACTCCCGTAGGCAGATAGGCGGGCCGGCCAGCAGGCAAGGGCCGGGCTGGATGATGCAACCGCGATACGGTAACTTACGGATACGGCTGGGGTTGGTGGCCTCGACGGGGCGTGATTCGCCAGCTTCGGCCGACGATGTCGATCCAGATAGCGGAAGGTCCACTGGTGGGGAGCTGGGGTACGATACAGATACCGGCGGAGGATGCCGGCGGGTACAGGGCTCCCAGGTCTCGTGGCGCGTAACGAGGCAGCCAATATTGGGGGCGACTTGTACCGGCCGAGTATCACAGGGGGACGGTTTCCAGCGGTGTGCGGCGGGACTGGCGGGCGCCGACACCGCAGACACAGGTCCGCATGACGCTGGTGTGCCAGGTCACCAAGGTCACCTGCTCCGATGACGGGACAAAGGCCGCTGTCCCCTGTCTGGTATGGTCGCCGGCCTGTAAGAGCCTGGCAGCCTTATCGGCTTATCACGCTGTTTTCGGGCCAATGGTGCTCGCCAGGCGGTACATCACGTGATCGCTTACACTGCGACTTCTGGTCTGCTGCATCAGAGCTGTTTGGATGAAGTCCGTGTGTTTCACGCTACATGGAGGGCTTTTGCATGCAGAGCACATTCAAATGATATTCGCAGGAAGCCCCTTTCCCGTATCCCCATAGAGATGCGATGTTGAGGTAGCGTCCATTGTTACCGGTGAGCCCCGTCTTCTTCCCCTCTCCTCGCACACTGCCCGCCAGCCAGGGACATGACCTGAGCAGCCAGCGACATACGCCAGATGCAGACAATCGTAACCCTTCCGCCGAGCTTCTATTTGTGGTGCCTCATGGTTGATAGTCCTCGGAGGTAGCCTGGGATAAGACTCAGCGGCACCATGAACAAGTCGTCCCCTCTCCTACGCTCATCATCCCCGCCCAGTGCAGCAACTGGACGACTTGCCGCTGAGTTGGAACCAGTCATTGACGAGCTGAATGGGATCTGTAACCAGCATCCTATAACCCTCCAGCATGTCCTCACTGCGACTGAAGGCCTGCTCCGTCTCCGCCACACCCTTATCGATAATGACCATCCCAGGGAAGCAAAGGATGCATTCCGTCTGTTGCGTGGCTTCCAGACACTGCTGGAGTTTGCGAGGAAGCTTGCAGGACTTTATGATACAAACACGCTCTCGAGGCAAGAAAGGAAGGACTTGCTGACACTGTTCAAAGATGTTCTGGGGGTTCTTGCAGAATCCCTGAAGGAACATTCGGGGAATAAAAGATACTTTGCAAAGAAGATCGCAGGCGGAGGATCCAAATCGCTAGAACAGACACTCACTATCTTCGCGGGAAAACTCGATAAAGATGAGGGTAGTCCAAGTGATACAGAACAGCTGTATGGAGGCATTCTCGCGGCGGCTCTGTGCCAGGAGACAGTCGCAGGTGTCTTCACAGCGCTTAGTCTGAAGTTTCAACCAGAAACAGTCTCTCCTGCTGAAATCCGAGCAGCTGTGGACCAGTCTTTGGGGACTGCAGAGACAGTTGAAGTACCAGAGTTCCTGGGGCCATTTCTCCGGGTGTGGCTAGCACAATCTTCGGGGGAGACCGGGTACACTATTCAGAGATTGGCACTCCCGGCATGCCTTTGCCAGCTGGCATTGCAATCCCGGAGGAACATTTTAGCCCTCCATGCAACCGGCATGCTGACGTCCATATTGCCAATCTTGGTCAGCGGAAGTCGACCAGAAAATGAAAGAACTCTTTACCAGGAGCTTGCGGAGTTACTTTGTGTCCAGGGTATTAACAATCTCGATGACGCGGTGGACCTTTATCGACGCGCCCATGATTGCCCAGAAGTTTCACGTTTCCTTCTAAAGGCCATCAAGTCTTCAAAGAATCCCCCATGCATCCACTTTGATATGTCGTCCCATGGCTTCTCTTCCGTTGAGTTCTCAACCCTCGGCCGCCCTTTTCCGCCAACCACCACCGCAGGCTACACTTTGGCTGTGTGGGCCCGTTTCGACGAGTTCGATCCGAATTCTCACACGACGATATTTGGGGCTTTTGACGCGAGTCAGACCTGTTTCGTGCTTGCATATCTCGAGAAGGACACTCGCAATTTTATTCTGCAAACCTCCATAAGAGGCCCTCGTCCTAGTGTCCGCTTCAAATCATGTGTCTTTCAGCCTGATCGATGGTATCATATCTGTGTGATCCATAAGAAACCGAGGGCCGGTTCGTCCTCCAGGGCCTCTCTCTTTGTTAACGGCGAGTTTGTCGAGCAGCTGAAAATCGAGTATCCTTCTGTGCCTATAGGACGTCATCCTAATAGGTCGCCCCGGATCCAGGCATTTCTAGGCACCCCCCAGGATCTGGCCATGCGACTAGGGAAAGGTGTATCGACATCTCGATGGTCTCTGGCAAGCGCTATTCTGTTCGAAGAGGCGTTTAGCGACGATGTCGTGGCTGTGTTTTACAATCTGGGCCCTAGATACCATGGCAATTTTCAGGATTGCCTTGGTTCGTTCCAGACATATAGGGCTTCGGCCGCCCTGAACCTGCGAAACGAAAGTCTCCACCCTGGTAAAGAGGAATATTCGGAAATCGTAACGGCTATCCGACAGAAGGCCAGCACTCTAATCCCCGAGGAGTCCGTCTTGATCAACATATCACCTACAACAGTGCTTGACGATGACGACACTAACAATGTCGATGAATCTCAGCTTGTCAAGTCACTGTCTAAGCAGGCTGCTAAGAATTTGCACCAGCTGACAAAGGCTGGCGGTAATGCTGTAGCGATCAACGGTGCTATTCCCGCTATTAATGACGCCTTGACACATTCTCATGGTATTGCCATACTTACGGGCGATCCTGTGGTAACAGTGCCGCAATCTCTGGATGATGCAAGTTGGCGTATTGGGGGCTGTGCAGCTGTGCATCTGAGCATGGTCCACGCGGCCAGCACGGCAGAAAGTTTACTTCTAGCAGTGGAGATCTTATTTGAAGCTGTCCAGGATAATTGGAGAAATAGCGAGGCGATGGAAAGAGAGAACGGATACGGCATACTTGCAGCATTACTTCGTGAAAAGATTGGCCTCCCTCTAGGCAATAGCGCGGGGATGTCCAAGACATCTGCCGTCTGCTCAAATAACCACGAAAGATCTGAATTGACCACAAAGCTTCTTCGATTGACGCTGGAATTTGTCGGTTATGATTTCGACAACCCTAGCCGTTCCATTATCATAAACCCACTCGCATATCGGGTGTTGCTCGTGGACCTCGACATCTGGCGGTTTGGCGAACTGCCTTTGCTTCAGCTGTATTACTCACAGTTCCGCACATTTGCAGCCGAAAGTCAATACCGTCGTTTCAATGCGAAACGTTTAGCTCGAATGCGTAGGTTTAGTGTCTTGAAATTCTTGGACTTTCCCTGGGGCGTACTGACAACGCGCAGGCGTCAACAAAAAGCTTCTAGATGCCTTGAAGGGAGAGCGATTTACTGGAGAATCGCTCAGCCTCTTCATTTCCGCCTTTAGGTCGCTCTTCAATAGCTGTTTGTCCGCAGAACTGCTCCGGTCATTGGCTCTTTTCATCACCTACGCCATCCATGAGACCAAGTCGTCCAAACTTCAGAAGAAAAAAAGTCTTCGATTTGACGCTCGTGCCCGACGTTCTCCACTTTCTGTAGAGCCGACTGAGAAGTATCTGCCAAGTTCTAAAATAGGGGTAGAAATGCTTCGAATGTATTGTTCCGTTCTTTGCGCTCATGAGGACATTGCAACAATCAAGAAGTTTGCAAGAGCGGTTACAAATAAGGTTTGCTAAGAAACTAGTATTTAAGAGCTTCGGCTGACGTTGTTTTAGTGGCTGCTGTACCTCATGTCCGAGGACGATCCCGAAGTAGTCGTTCTTGCTTCGAAAATTCTTGCCCGCTTAATCGTCATCCACGGGAGCAACTACAACAAGAAGTTCTCTGAGAAGACCGGAGGATACATAATCATGCGGCATCGCCTCAAAAGGTGGTGGAATGTTCCCGCTCTGTGGCCCATTTGCTTTGCCATCCTGTTTGGACTGGACGTCGGACGCATGAATCTCGACAGGCCCTTTGATAAGTTTGTATTGCTCGATCTTTTCACATCGGAAGGTGAAATAAAGGTCATGTTCCCGGAGATTCTACCGGCGATTACAGAAATGCTGCAGAGTGGTCTGAAAAGGGCCACACTAGCCAAGGAGCATCCGGCAGTAGATAGCCAGGACGGCTGTTCTCTGCAGATGCCCCAGGATCAATCTCAAAGATACTCTATGTCCTCCTCTGTGCCTCTCGGTAAGGCTTTTCTCTTATCATTATTTATCAGATGTACACGGTCACTGTGCTCACTGTACCGTAGAATCTCCATCTATGCAGACGACGACCTTGTCTACTGTTATCGGATTCTTATCCGATGTCCACGCCAAGTCGCAGAATTTTCGGGATTTTGTCGTGACGTCCGACTACGTCCAAAGGTTACTTTTTGCTCTGTTCCCGGTAGTTGTTGGCTCAGACACTGTAAGTGCAGAAGTGGAGTTGAACTCCCGCGATGGCGGGCTAAGCTTCACTGATAACAACATGGTTATTCGACCGCTATCTACTGCGCCGCCGGTGCTGAGAACCACAACTGTTGAACCGTCGACTACCCAGGACGAGGGTGGCCGGCCCTTGCGGCGGGGATCATCTTTCATCCTTGTCTCCTCGGACAAAGCGAAGTACTCACCGTCTGCTGCACGCCTTCGGCACATTTCCATGCCAAAAATAGAGGGGACTGGAGCATTAGCCGGTCATTCAATCGTCCAAGGCATACTAGAACTTGTGGTAACTGTCTTCTCAGACCAGTTACTTGTACGAAAGGATTTCCCTGGTCTAAACCTCCACCTAAAAATACCGCCTGGATTCCTGGAGCACCAAACGTTTTTTGAATCGTGGTTGCTGCGGAATCTTCTCTCAGAACTTGGAAACGTCATATCGCTCGATCAAAAGTTGTTGCTGGAGCCGAGAGTTCTGACTAATCTAGTCCGCTTCCTCACGCACATTGGGGAAGCCTTGTATGAGGGTTGGTTTATTGATGGTGCAAGTGCCACTCTAGACTTTGTCGGGTCCATCCTGGAACACCTCCAAAGACCCGACGTGTCGTCCTTAAAGATTATTCGTCTCTGTAGCCAAGCAATCTCGACGATTCGTTCGATCGTCTTTCGGACTGTTTTGTTAAAGCTCTCGGAAGATGATGATGACGAATCACTTTTATTCTTGAACCGTCTTGCATATTGGCAAGCGGTCCTGCTTTCCGCTGGAGAGACTCAACTCGAGTATTTGAAACTTCTCTGCTACTTGCTCTACACGAAATTGCTCAGCTACAAAGAAGAAGTCCGATTAGCTGCCGCAAGCTTGTGGCGCATCATTCTAGTACAAAAACCTTCAGAAACATCTGCTATTCTCAGCCATGCGCCGGCACCTCTCCAACGGCGGCTTTCCTGTGGATTCGAAAAACTCGTTGGAATGGATGACACGGCCTTCCTTCATTGGGTGGACGATCAGCGTGATGACCTTGACGCTTTCTTTTTCGGGACGTTATCTAAATTCTGGGAGACTTTCGTGCATGAAGAGAACACTAAAACGGACGAGTCCGCACGAAATAGGGTTTCAAAACGCAAAGATAAATTGAAGCAGTGGAACCAGGATGAGAAGACAAGTGAGGAGGTGATCCGCAAGCACGACGTCACATTTGACCACTGGGTGTCGAATATCTCTATGTCCGAGTACTTGAAGCACCAACGAGTGATCCAGGATCAACACGATAACTCTGCGTTTATGTGGTCTGCCTTCTCGCGGCTGTCCCAGGATTTGAGACGGTTTGGCGGGGTTCTTGCAGAGAAAAAGGAACAGAAATGGCGCCTTGATCAGACTGAGGGACGCAGTCGGATGCGACTTCGAATTATCCCAGACGAGTCGGGGGAGCGTCAAGACTATCAGCCGAAAAGGAAAGCGTCTGAACCTCCGGCTATCAAGCTAGACCCACGGGCGCAATCTGCTTCCAGTAGTGAAACCCTCGGGCTCACGCCAGCGAGCGCGGTCGGCGAGTCTGTGGACAATGGATCTCATGGCGTCGAATCGGATGATAGGAGTGTCCTCGAAGAGAGCTTCGAGATGATTGAAGATCCAAATGCCGACCTTGATGATTATGAGGACAAAAACAGGAAGGTCATGAGGAGCCTGCACCGCGGAGATCAGGTCCAGAACGTGTGCAATATGTCTCGCATCATCGGCTTAGAAGCCTGCGAGGGTCTTCTAATCATTGGGAAGGACAATATCTACATTCTGGATAACTACTTCCAGCGAGCGGATGGCGAAATTGTCAACGTATGGCAAGCTCCTCCAGAGGAACGAGATCCATACGTCCGCATGATTGCCGGCAGGGAGTCTAGTGAGCGCAAATCACAGGAGCATGAGACGAGAAGCTGGAAATGGGCAGATTTGATTAGTGTTTCCAAACGGCGCTTCTTGTTCCGCGATGTTGCACTGGAAGTCTTCTTCACGGACGGTCGCAGCTATCTACTCACCCTGATTTCAACCCAGGCTCGGGATGAACTTTATAACCAACTGTCCGCGAGGGCTCCTCAGATCAACGGAAGCATCAGTCTCGCCCGCCCGGAGGATGTGTGGAGGTTCGAAACTCTGCGGATCCAGGAGAATGCACCACAGTCGCTCGGGTCGAAATTTGCCAGCGTCTTCGGCCACTCCACATCGAACCCGGCCACGCGCAGATGGTTGAAGGGCGAAATATCCAATTTCCATTATCTGATGTTGATCAACACCTTAGCCGGGAGGACCTTTAATGATCTGACGCAGTACCCGGTTTTCCCATGGGTTCTCGCGGACTATACGAGCGAAGAACTGGACCTGTCAAATCCCAAGACCTTCCGTGACCTTTCGAAACCGATGGGCTGCCAAACGCCGGAACGAGAGGCAGAGTTCAAGGAAAGATATAAATCTTTCGCCGAGATGGGCGACAATAATGCTCCACCCTTCCACTACGGCACCCATTATTCATCCGCGATGATCGTCAGTTCGTACCTTATCCGTCTACAGCCGTTCGTCAAGTCGTACCTTCTTCTTCAAGGAGGTACGTTTGACCACGCGGATCGCTTGTTCTACTCTGTTGGAAAGGCTTGGGAATCAGCCTCGGGCGGAAACATGTCCGACGTGAGAGAGTTGATACCGGAGTTTTTCTATCTCCCCGAATTTCTGGTTAATACGAACAAGTATGACTTCGGGCTCCGCCAGAATATGACCAAGTCGATTGATTCGGTGGAATTACCGCCGTGGGCGAAGGGTGATCCGAAGATATTCATTGCTAAACACCGGGAAGCCCTGGAGAGTCCCTACGTCACGCGAAATCTTCATCATTGGATTGACCTAGTGTTTGGTTTCAAACAGAAAGGCGAAGCCGCGCTGGACGCGGTCAACGTCTTCCATCACCTGTCCTACCAGGGTGCCAAGGATATCGATAATATCGATGACCCAGTGGAAAGACTGGCTACGATTGGGATCATACACAATTTCGGACAAACTCCACACCAGGTCTTCCAACGTCCTCATCCTCGTCGGGAGGACGTGCAACATAAGGATAGTCGGCTTGACGTTCTCGCGGAATCTTTGACGCGCCAGCCGCTTACGCTACTCGGTAAGCAGCCTTACTCTCCAGATACTATTTACTTTCATTTAACACCTGTGAAGACAGTCACGAGCGGGTAGCGTCATTGTCGATGAAGCAGGATCGACTGCTTTGCGCTGCTGCCTTTAGGCTAAATATTCCTCCGAGCTATGACAAGTACATGGAATGGGGCTTTTTTGATGGTAGTGTCCGGTTTTACGCCGCAGACAGCAGGAAGGTATGGGTGTTCTATCCTCTTCTTCTCCTACAAGCAGCGCTGATGGATGTAGCTGCTTGGGCACTTCGAGCATTTGCACATTGGTCAACTCTCCTGTGCTATCTTCGCGGACTCCCAGACGTTGATCACCTCAGGCATGGACTGCACGATATCCATCTGGACATATAGCTCGACTGCCAAGTCCGTGGACCTGCAACCCAAGGCATGCCTCTTCGGCCACCGTTCGCCCGTGACCGTGCTAGCGGTCTCGCGGTCTTTCAGCACAGTGCTTTCGGCATCGACGGATGGCCAGATCATGCTCTGGGATCTTAACCGACAGTGTTTTGTGAGAGAGCTCCCAGCCAACGGTCCGGTAGATGTAAGTTTGATGTGGCCAAAATCTACAGCTTCAGTCCGCTGACGAGCCCTAGTGCGCTCGGATCAACGATGCCACCGGGAACATAGCCGTCTGCCGGGGGAACCGTATCAGCCTGTACTCGCTGAACGGAGAACTGCTGCTGGATCAGGCGGCAAGCGAGACCGCCGACGACTCCATCCTCTCCTGTGCTTTCTACGAAGGAGCGAACAATGAATGGCTGGAAAGGGAACTCCTGTTCACCGGGCATAAGAGAGGCCTTGTCAATGTAAGTATGAGCTGGACTGTAGTGGGATCCATGCCTTTGGCGTAATCGGACGCTGATGGCCTTCAGATCTGGAGCAAGACCATCCGCCACGGGCGGTTCGAGCTTGATCTGATCCGGCAACTCCACCACGTCGACCCCGGCCGTGAGGATGGCGCCAACATCTCTGCAGGAATCAGCTGCATTCTTCCGCTGCCGCATGTAGTGTATACTGGTGATGACGCTGGGCGAGTGGTGAGTCCCCTGTTCTCTATGTACCCTGTGCGTTTTTGCAAGTCTGCGTGGAGCCCGCTGACCGTTGTCCCCTGTCTCCCACAGTATGAATGGTCTTGCATCCAGCGTCGGTGACGAAGGACATTGTCCACCGAATTCGGTATACGGCTGTTTCCGTCTTTTGGTCACTCCTTCAGGGGAAAAAAAGTTTTGCTTGGGACTTGTCGATAGAATTGTTGCATTTATGGCTTTCCGGCAGGCTACTATCGGTTTTTCCTTCATTGCATCGCATCGCGCATTGTGGTTTCTCTGCCCTCGCTGGGTCTACTAGACATTGTTCACATCACGGCGCGGAGTTTGGTCTTGAGTTGGCTGGCTGTCTACTACATCTATCCCTATCTTTGAAGGAGCAGGATGTTCGGTTCGTGTGTATAAAGAGAGGCGCGTCCTTACGTCTCCGGGGTAGATAGAAAAGTGCTGTTCTGCTGTACATACCTATGAACCTGGAGTCCAGGCATGTACTCCGTATTTGGCAGGACCGAGCCCCCGTGCCTCTGGGGTGGGTCGGGCATGTCACATGGAACCCCCCGGTGAGAGAGGTTCTGCGTGCGGTCCGCTGGCGGTGGCGGCCGGCCACTCACCGCGCGCTCCCGGAGCACTCTGCGCCGGCGAGTCCAGCTTGCTCCTGCTGTTGCTTATGGAGTCAGGTACGGGAGTGCTAGGTGCTAGAGCCTAGCGGTAACCTCTGGGGCGGCATGCGGGATGGGATAATAAGGACAGCATCGCTGGAGACTTGCTGGACGGAGTTATACGGGCATGACAAAAGTAGTATTCCGAGCGTAGATAGATGGATGACACATGGCAATCATATAACATAGGCATAGCTGAGCTGACCGAGCGCCCTGCTGCAAGCTGCCCATCCGCATCGGATTACTGTATCTATACGTCGGTGCTTGCCCCTCCCCCGACGAAACAGATCCAGCGTCATAAAGCCCCACCATTATTCACAACCCCCAGCGTCAAACTTCGCCAGTTCGCAACCCACCAGTCCGACTTGGAACCCCATCTCCCTCTCTCACCTTTCCTTTCCTCTTGCCACTGCTTGCTTTTTATTCTTTCTTCAAACTTCCTCAGACTTAAAACTTCCTGCGTGCTGTGTCTCTGTTCTGTATACCCCCCATTGCTCAGTCACACACACACGCAACCATGGCTTCCTCGCTCGACCAATTGAAGGCCACCGGCACTGTAAGTACAGCCCCGTCCTTACAGTTCTTCACTGAAGGCCTAATTCCGGGGAACTCTGGAAAGCGATTGCTGACGATGGCATAAACTTGCGGGATGTATAGGTCGTGGTCTGCGACTCTGGTGACTTTGCGAGTATGTCTTTTCAACGATGGCCTTTTGAGTGATGATCCAGTATCTAACATGCAGCGACAGCCATCGGCAAGTACAAGCCGGAAGATGCCACCACCAACCCGTCCCTGATCCTGGCCGCTTCCAAGAAGCCCGAGTACTCCCATCTCATCGACGTCGCCGTCGCGTACGGCAAGGAGCATGTGCGTTTCCGTTTCCGCAGCCGTTATGTTATAAAGGGGGAAGGGAAATGCTGATGTTCTGAAACAGGGCAAGACCATCGATGAGCAGGTCGACCACGCCCTCGACCGCCTGCTGGTCGAGTTCGGCAAGGAGATCCTCAAGATCATCCCCGGCAAGGTGTCCACTGAGGTTGACGCCCGCTTCTCCTTCGACACGCAGGAGACCGTCAACAAGGCCCTGCACATCATCAAGGTACAGTCTTTCGTCCCGAGGATAGATGTTGGGGAGAGTTATCAGGTGCTGACCGCCGCAGCTCTACGAGTCGATTGGCATCTCCAAGGACCGCGTCCTGATCAAGATCGCCTCGACCTGGGAGGGTATCAAGGCAGCGCACATCCTGCAGTCAGAGCACGGCATCAACTGCAACCTGACCCTCATGTTCTCCATCGTCCAGGCCATCGCCGCCGCCGAGGCCGGGGCCTTCCTCATCTCCCCCTTCGTCGGCCGCATCCTGGACTGGTACAAGAACGCCACCAAGAAGGACTACACCCCTCAGGAGGACCCCGGTGTCAAGTCGGTGCAGAACATCTACAACTACTACAAGAAGCACGGCTACAAGACCATCGTCATGGGTGCCTCTTTCCGGAACACCGGTGAGATCACCGAGCTGGCCGGCTGCGACTACCTGACCATCTCGGTATGTTGTCATCTTTTTTTCGTTTTGTTTTTCCCCCTTCTGGATCGGGACACTGACAGGCACCGTGCAGCCGAGCCTGCTGGAGGAACTGTACAACTCGACGGCGCCGGTGACCAAGAAGCTGGACCCGGCGGGCGCGGCGGCGCTGGACATCCCCAAGCGCAGCTACCTGAACAACGAGTCGCTCTTCCGCTTCGACTTCAACGAGGACCAGATGGCGGTGGAGAAGCTGCGCGAGGGCATCTCCAAGTTCGCGGCGGACGCCATCACCCTGAAGGAGCTGCTGAAGCAGAAGATCCAGGCGTAACAAAGATAGATAATCGTAATATGGAACTGGATCGGGTCTTGTGTATAAACAGAAGTATAATAAAACGCATCCAAAAGCGAAATGAAACGGGTTACGAACTGTTGATGAGTAGAGGGCTTTTTTTCCCTTTGTAATCACGCACAGGGTTCACCTGCATCGTGGATGAGATTTAGCGGAAGCAGCGTAGAACGTAAAGACTTTGTCAGTAATCATTTCATCTTCCATTAGTAAGCTGTAGGGGTGGTGAGGGGAACCGCGGGAGCCGGAGCGGATGGAAAAGGAAGCCGCGGGGCCGGGCTGCGGGACGGTGTGAAGTCACGGTGACGCGAGCTGCAGCGGAGATAGCCTCAGATAGGACCGACAGGGCAGAAGACTCCGTACACTGGCTAGATCTGGACTGCTGACCAGCCTGCCATCGTAGAGCAGACGGAGACGGGGTCGGGCCGGAGATACGATGGGAAGAGGAAGACACAGCCAGCGCCATCACGTCATCCGTGGGCGAGCGCCCAGTGAGAGGGCGCGGCAGGCGCGACGGGAACGAGGTGCGGGCAGGCCAGGAAGGTGGGGTTCGGGCCTCGGAGGGGAGCAGAAGCCCGTCGAACCCCTCTTCTTCTTCAGCCCGCCCGCTTTTTGCGCTGGTTCTCTCTTTCCTCGAGACCTCTTTCTCTCTCAGACTCTGCAGCGTTCCTGTCCACCAGATCGACCGTCACCCGTTCATCCATCCAGAAACACCGACACCATGGTCAAGGCCGGTACGTGTGCCCCCCTCTGGCTCCTCCCGCGCGGTCCGCCAGCCGGTCCGGACGAGCGACCGTGGCAGGGACCCTGTGTGAGCAGATTTGAGCACCTTGGGAACGGGGGCGGCCTATCACGGCCGTCCTCCTTCATGTGAGGCAGGAACCCGCTGACCAGCCCAGTCGCTGTCCTGCGCGGAGACTCCAAGATCACGGGCACCGTGACCTTCGAGCAGCCCGACGAGAACTCGCCCACCACCATCTCGTGGAACATCAAGGGCCACGACCCCAACGCGGAGCGCGCCTTCCACATCCACCAGTTCGGTGACAACACCAACGGCTGCACCTCCGCCGGCCCGCACTGTACGTCCTCTCTCTCTCTCTCTCTCTCTCTCTCTATATATATATATATGTATATATATACTGACGACCGCAGTCAACCCCTTCGGCAAGACGCACGGCGCGCCCACCGACGAGGAGCGCCACGTCGGCGACCTGGGCAACTTCAAGACCGACGCCGAGGGCAACTCGGTCGGCACCATGCAGGACCGCCTCGTCAAGCTGATCGGCGCCGAGAGTGTCCTGGGCGTAAGTCCCCTGTTCCCCTGTACAGCTGATCCCTGTGCTGACGGACCAGCGCACCCTCGTCGTGCACGCGGGCACTGACGACCTCGGCCGCGGCGGCAACGAGGAGTCCAAGAAGACCGGCAACGCGGGTGCCCGTCCCGCCTGCGGTATGTGATCCCATCCCGTTTTGCAGCCAGCGCGGACACTGACAGGTCAACAGGTGTCATCGGCCTTGCTGCGTCGTAGATCTAGACAGCTTCGTCGGAGCGGAGCGGAGCGGAGGCCCGTGCTGTCACGGGACCCTGCGTCCGGGCGGAGTTGATGGCGGAAAGCGCACAGGACGACGTGGAAGACCGGAGCGAGTCAAGCACGGCTCTGCATTCATGTCATGTCCACATAGATAGCATCTCAGCAGTCTAATCGACCTGCTCTTTCGCAGCTTCCTGGCTTCCCGATGGACCAGTGTGCAGTGGATGCATTGTAGGATCGTAGTCTCGTACAACGAAACGTGTAGAAAGCAGCGTCTGTAGGAGGTCCTGTTCGTGGATCGGTCTGTCCTCGGTGGCCGATGCCATGCTGAGATCGCGCCGACCCGTGGGCGGCCAGACCGCCCGCGCCTCCCCACAAAGCTCGGGGCTGCTTAGCTGTCCCGGTTCGGTATACTACTGCACAACACATACACTCCTACACACATCGACCCCTCCTTTTATTTTCGTTCGTTTGCCTCGTCTCTTCTTCTGTCCGCTTCTGCCGCTCCCGGTCGCCTCTGCACGTTCTGCCTGTGGACAGACATGCCCCTCGAAGCCCGCGTCAAGTCCGTGCTGTCGGGCGACACCCTCGTCCTGACCCATGTCACCAACCGCTCCCAGGAGCGCACCCTCAGCCTGGCCTATGTCTCTGCCCCGCGGTTACGGAGAGACGATGACGAGGTGAGCCGGCTGCTCTTGTATTTGTCTTTCATTTATTTTTTGTGTTTCTGTTGTGCCCCGCCCTCGATTCCTCCGCGGGGTCTGCAGCTGGGATCTGGATTAGGTGGCCTTTGGGTACGAACTACGCAGTGACATCTGAGCTGACCCTTGCGTTTCCTACAACAGCCATATTCCTTTGCCTCCCGTGAATTCCTCCGCGAGCTCCTCGTCGGCAAGGTCATCCACTTCCAGGTCCTCTACACCATCCCCACCGGCGTCAAGCGCGAGTACGGCATCGTCCGCCTCCCCGGCAGCAACACCTCCCTGCCCGAGCTCTGCGTGCAGGAAGGGTGGGCGCGCGTCCGCGACGAGGCCGGCCGGCGCGGCGACGAGTCCGACGAGGCCCGCGCCCTGCTCGAGCGGCTGAGGGCACTCGAGGCGCAGGCGAAGAGCGAGGGCAAGGGCATCTGGGCCGGCGCGGACAAGGGCCGCGTCGAGACCGTCTACGAGGTGTCGGACCCCAAGGCGCTGGTCGAGGAGCACAAGGGCCGCAAGGTCGACGGCGTGGTCGAGCGCGTGCTCAACGGCGACCGGCTGCTCGTCCGTCTGATCCTCTCGCCGCAGCGGCATCTGCAGACGGTGCTGGCGCTCGCGGGCATCCGATGCCCCGCGGCCCGCCGCGTCAACCCCCAGGACGGCACGGAGCAACCCGGGGAGCCCTACGGTGACCAGGCGCATCAGTTCGTCGAGGTGCGCCTGCTGCAGCGCAAGGTGCAGGTCTCACTGCTGGGCGTCACGCCGCAGGGCCAGCTGATCGGCACCGCCATGCACCCCAACGGCAACATCGCCCGGTTCCTGCTCGAGGCCGGTCTGGCGCGCTGCCACGACCACCACTCCACCATGCTGGGCCCCGAGATGGCCGCCTTCCGGCAGGCGGAGAAGGCCGCCAAGGACGCCCGCAAGGGGCTGTTCACGGGCCATGTGGCCGCCTCCAAGGGCCCTGCTGGCGGGGCCGCGGAGACCGACTACATCGTCAGCCGGATCCTCAACGCGGACACCATCTTCGTGCGCGACAAGGCGGGCACGGTGGAGAAGAAGATCAGCCTGAGCAGCGTGCGGCAGCCCAAGCCGTCCGACCCCAAGCAGGCGCCCTTCGCGGCGGACGCCAAGGAGTTCCTGCGCAAGAAGATCATCGGCAAGCACGTCAAGGTCACCATTGACGGCAAGAAGCCCGCGACGGAGGGCTACGAGGAGCGGGAGGTCGCCACGGTCATCCACGGCAACACCAACGTCGCCCTCGCCCTCGTCGAGGCCGGGTACGCTTCCGTCATCCGCCACCGCCAGAACGACGAGGACCGGTCCCCTGACTACGACGCGCTGCTGGCGGCCGAGGAGGCGGCCCAGAAGGAAGGCAGGGGCATGTGGTCGAACAAGCCGCCCAAGGTCAAGCAGTACCAGGACTACTCGGAGAGCCTGCAGAAGGCCAAGCTGGAGGTGTCCATCCTGCAGCGGCGGAAGCGCGTGCCCGCCATCGTCGACTTTGTCAAGTCCGGCGCCCGCTTTGTCGTCCTGGTGCCCCAGGAGAACGCGAAGCTGACGTTCGTCCTGTCCGGCATCCGGGCGCCCCGGGTCGCCCGCAACCCCGGGGAGCAGTCCGAGCCGTTTGGTCAGGAGGCCCTCGAGCTGGCGAACCGGAGGGTCCTGCAGAGAGACGTCGAGATCGACGTCGAGACCATCGACAAGGTCGGCGGGTTCATCGGCACCCTCTACGTGAACCGGGAGAACTTTGCCAAGGTCCTGCTCGAGGAGGGCCTGGCGACCGTTCACGAGTACTCCGCCGAGCAGTCCGGCCACGCGACGGAGCTGTTCGCGGCGGAGCGCAAGGCCAAGGAGGCGCGCAAGGGCCTGTGGCACGACTGGGACCCGAGCAAGGAGAAGGCCGAGGATGAGGACGGCGAGGCGGTGGCCGCCAACGGCACCAGCACTGCTAATGGCGACGAGGCCGCGCAGCGCCGCAAGGACTACCGCGACGTGATGGTCACGCACATCGACCCGGGCAGCGGCCACCTGAAGCTGCAGCAGATCGGGGCGGGCACGAGCGCGCTGACGGAGCTGATGAACGCGTTCCGCGCGTTCCACCTGAACAAGGCCAACGCCGCTCCGCTGCCCGGTCCGCCCAAGGCCGGCGACTTCGTCGCGGCGCAGTTCACCGAGGACAACGAGTGGTACCGCGCCCGCATCCGGCGCAACGACCGCGAGAAGCAGCAGTCGGAGGTCGTGTACATCGACTACGGCAACTCGGAGGTGCTGCCGTGGTCGCGGCTGCGCCCGCTCAACCAGCCGCAGTTCTCCGTGCAGAAGCTCAAGGCACAGGCCGTGGACGCGGTGCTGTCGTTCGTCCAGTTCCCCGTCACGTCGCCCGAGTACCTGGCCGACGCCGTCGGCTTCCTGGGCGAGCAGACCTTCAACCGGCAACTCGTGGCCAACGTGGACTACGTCTCGCCCGAGGGCACCCTGCACATCACGCTGCTGGACCCGTCGGTGTCGAACAGCCTGGAGGAGAGCATCAACGCGGACATTGTGCGCGAGGGTCTGGCGATGGTGCCGCGCAAGCTGAAGGCGTGGGAGCGCACCGCCGTCGACACGCTGAACCACCTGCGCAAGCTGGAGGAGGAGGCCAAGCAGGAGCGCAAGGGCATGTGGGAGTACGGAGACCTGACGGAGGACTAAACGATGGTGCTTGAGGTTTGAAAGCTTACTGTAAAAGTGGATGTTTTGTGTGGAAGGACGCATGTACAGGGACCGGTATAGCGGGCCAGGCCCAGAGGGTGAGAGGCCTGCTCAGATGATGTCTGGTTTTGGGCGTTGACTTGTGTTGGTATTGATATCCTCACTCTGTCTAACGGATGTATGCATTCGACTCTTGCATAGCTTGGGATACCAAAATAGCAGTGGTAGAATACAAAAAAAAAAAAACTCTTCGTCTCGCAGATCACTTGAGATCAGAGCCTCTTGCATGCTTCATTCTCTCTATCGTCTCTATATTCCTAAGTAAATGTAGATGCACATCTTGTCTGCTGTATGACAAATCCAGATCTACATCGATGGTTACCAATCAGCACTCGCTGACATAAGCAAGCCATGCGCTGGCCTCGTCCTCAACAAACGCCGATCCCCGAACTTCACTCGCGCTGCTCCTGCGCCCCCGATCCCAGTGGAAAATAGACCTGTCTATATATACCCCTTTCCTCTTTCTCTCTTTTTTCCCCTTGTTTTTTATTTCCAGTTTTCTTTTTTTTTCCCCTGTTCCGGTTACTTGCCCTCCTCTTTTCCACCTCGATCCTATCCTGTGTCGCCGCCGCCGCCTCCGACTCCGACGGATACAGCTAGCTAGCTACCTACCTACCTAGCTAGGAACGGACGAAGCTACGGACCCTGCACAGCATTACAATATTCTTATTTTGCACAGCCATACATACGCTGCGGAATAGATACCCTCTTTTCGTGCAAGAATACGGAATTACGGACACGGACGAACGGCCGGACTTTGCCGGATAACGGACGGGGTCGAGGGTGATCTGAGCTGAGGGTCTAGCTACACTAGCTGGGCCGATTGGGAAAGTTGATCGGAGCTTCCCTCCCCATTATTGCAAGCATAACATAACTAGCGGCTAGCTGCGGATCGTCGGAATCGATAAATCAGAGAAAGAAAGAGATAGAAAGAAGTCCTGCACGACGCAACGCAACACGTGTATTTTCTCAAACGCCATAATCGAACCGGATACAGCTCAGCTCGGATCAGATCCGATCAGATCAGGCCAGGAAAAACAGATAAAAAGACAACGACAATGGGCCTCTGGAGGACCTCCTCCCGCAAATCCCACGCCAGCACCAAGTCTCACAGGTCCCAAAAGTCCGAAACCAACATCGAGAGTCTGAACAACCACGAGAGTCAACAGAATGCAACGGCGGACTACAACGATCCCGCCGCCTCGGCGGCCCAGGCGGCCGGCACGGCCTGGCTCGCGGGCCACCTGAACCATCTGACGCCGGAGCAGGAGGAGAAGTTGGCGGAGTTTAAGAGGGTGTGTGAGGAGAGGGGGGGGTATTATAAACCTGGGAAACCTGGTTCGGAGGGTGAGGGTGAGAAGCCGAGCCATGACGATGCGACGTTGTTGTATGTCTTTCCCTCCCCTCTTCTTGGGTCTCCGACGGGGAGGTTGGTTTCCAGGATGAGGAGTGGCTGATGTTGGTTCTGTTTCAGGCGCTTCCTCCGCGCGCGCAAGTTCGACGTCAACGCCGCGTTCCAGCAGTTCAAGGACACGGAGGACTGGCGGCGGGATAATGCCATTGAGGCGCTGTATGAGAATATCGATGTCGATTCGTATGAGGAGGCAAGGAGGGTGGTAAGTCCTGTCTCTTCCACGTCCCGTTGACGGCGGCCTTTTTCCACCGTCAATTGCATAACCCTACCTACAAGATGTCCTCGCTAACTGGGTGACCGCAAAGTACCCCCAATGGACCGGCCGCCGCGACCGCCGCGGCATCCCCGTCTACGTCTACGTCATCAAGCACCTGAACAGCAAGAACATGGCCGCCTACAGCTCCAAGGTGTCCTCGACCACGACGGCCGAGACGCACAAGTCGAGCAAGGTGCCCCCGCGCCTGCTCCGCCTCTTCGCGCTGTACGAGAACCTGCTGCGCTTCGTCATGCCGCTCTGCTCGGCCCTGCCGCGGCCGAACCCGGAGACGCCCGTCGTCACCTCGACCAACATCGTCGACGTCAGCGGCGTCGGGCTCAAGCAGTTCTGGAACCTGAAGGGGCACATGCAGGACGCGAGTGTCCTCGCGACGGCGCATTATCCGGAGACGTTGGATCGGATTTTTGTACGCACGCCGCCCCCCCCCCCTCTCTCTCTCTCTCTCCTGGTTCATCAAGACGGGTACTAACATATATGTCTGGTCTAGATAATCGGCGCCCCCTCCTTCTTCCCCACCGTCTGGGGCTGGATCAAGCGCTGGTTCGATCCCGTCACCACCTCCAAGATCTTCATCCTCTCCCCCTCCGAGGTGCTACCCACCCTGACCGCATTCATGGACCCCTCCTCCATCCCCAAACAGTACGGCGGCGAGCTCGACTGGGAGTGGGGCGACATGCCCAACCTCGACGAGCCCGCGCGCCAGCTTGCCGGCGGGCTGGAGATCCCGCCCAAGCCGGGCGAGAAGAAACCCGGGTTCGTCAAGGGACCCGTGCTCTTCAAGGGAGATCATATCGAGGTCCTCGGCACCGAGGGCGGGAAGAATCGGAGGATGAACATCCCTGTTCCGGTGCAGAAGACGGGGCAGGAGTCGGCAGCGTCGGAGAAGGCCGGCGACAGCAGTGCCGGTGCAGACGCAGACGCAGCAAAGGACGGTGAGCCTAAGTCGGAGCCGGCTCAGAACCAGAGCGAGAACGAGAATAAAAAGGCCGCGCTGGAGCAGTCCAACGGGACTGCTGTCTCAGCGCAGCCGGCTTGATTTGCCTGCATCGAAACCACTCTATGATGAGTGACGGGCGTCTGTCAGCAAGACATGATGACAAAAGGGCAGGCTCCGTTCCCTGATTCATCACGTCAGGAGTCCCGCCTGGCAGGGATAATCCATCTACCTATCACCGGCCCTAATGATAGATCGATCAGATCGAATGGCATCGACGATCTTATCCTATCAGATATACACCATCTTATCTTATCGATCTTATCTAGATATATCTATTTCGGGCGTTCAAAAGTCCATTGATATTATCAGATACCTACCTAACCCAGTTGGATTTCGCCCCCGCTGAACAGTTCAGGCCAGGCCCAGGGAAACATTTACATTTTTTGCATCTATCTGCACTTTGCGTCTGCGTTTGCACTCTGCCATTTTGCAAACATCAGATATCCATCTTGTTTTGCCTCTTGTCCCTTGCCTGAATCTAGTCCTCTTCCCATTCGATTGGATTGGATTGGACTTGTTATTATACCGGGGTTCGGTTGGTTCGTTTATTTGTTTGGAATGGCGTCGCATCGCATCGCATCACGTCGCGTTCTCGCGTTGCTGTTGCTGTTCTTGATCAAAGGAGGTTTGGATAAGACAAGATGTGATGAGCCAGATAGAATTTGGGATAGATGGGTTTTGTGGTTTTTGTGGCTGTGGTGTGTAGTAGATGGGGGATGTTGTTTATTTATTGGATTTGTTATTATGTGATTGTCATGTGCTAGATAAATAGAGAGATATGTATACATACATATATCTATCTATCTATACGCATACAATATACCAGCTGGTTTTTTTGTCCGTTATATATGCCGTTGGATTTGTGTTTCGTGTTGGTGATGTCTGCGTATATACTGTACATGTACATATGTTGTACAGTACTGTGCATCATGCCCCCATATATACATACACATGCCCAGGAAAGAGAAGACAAATTGAATAAATAGAGAGATAGATAGACTTGCAACAGATAGATCTATGATAGATGATAGATAGGTGGATGGATGGAATCTACATCCCATAGACAGGGGGTGGTCTTGCATTGTCAACCTTCTTCTGTACTGTAGACATGGATGGTCCTTGTATCGTACCGGTACAGTGCATACTGTACCAATGAACCGACAATCCATCGACTTCTCCTCGTGCTGAGCTGAGTAGTAGCTATAGGTAGTTCTGTACAGAACAGTACATACATACGTAGATGGCAAAGATCTATGTGTATAATAATAGTGATCAAAGACTTGATCAATGTCGGACTAGGTCAGTCACGTAGGCATCTAGCTTTGTATTTTGTTTTTTTCATCCTGTCTTTTTATCATCTATTCGTCTTTCGTCTCCACGCCATGCTCATTCAACATACATACATTCACTCATACGTAGACATTCTCAGACTCATGGAAGAGTAGGAATCGGAATATCGTTCTAAACTGAAAAAATTAAAAGAAAAAGAAATTACATGATTATCATTGCTACGCTATGACGCCTTCCACAGCGCATTGACCTGCTTCCTGCGGACCATCGGCCTCAGAACCACCACGCCCACCGCGAGCGCCACGACCGTGAACAGGAGCTGCAGCTTCGAGAACCCCTTGCCCAGGACGTCGAACGCCTGGCTAGGCGTCACCCGCGTGCCGAACACGTCCCCCTCGCCGAACGCGAAGACCAGGCTCGTGCTCTCGAGCAGCGTCGGGCTGGACAGCACGGCCCGCGCGCCGGCCACGTACACGTCCCGCGCGTGCGTCAGGTACCACTTGCCGTCGAACTCGAGGAACGGGTTGTACTTGAACAGGCCCTCCTCGGCCTCCGTCGAGGTCGGGTCGCGGCCCACGGGGCGGCGCGGGTCCAGCACCGGACGCGGGATGCCGATGATCGCGTTGGACGACGGCAGCGTGCACAGGAGCAGGCGCGTCGTGATGCCCTGGCGCGTCTGCGTGACGGCCATGCGGGAGATGGGCTCGGGGACGATGAACGCCTGGGAGATGACGTGTGGTCGCGGAGGGACGTCCAGGCCGCCGTGGAGGCTGGAGTAGTTGGCGGCGGAGCCGAGGGGGCCGCGGTCGTTGGGGATGGGGGATTCGTAGAGCTCGGAGATGACGAGCTGGTAGCCCTTGGCGTCGGAGGTGTTTGCGGTCACGTCGCCCCAGAAGGAGTAGGCGAACCAGTTCTCCGAGATCATGGAGGCAATCGGCTGCGTCGTGTCCACGCCCCTCTGCACGCTCGAGTGCAGGATCCTGCCCGAGATGGCGTCGAGGAGGTAGAAGGTTGCGGTTTTGTCGCCTACGGCCGTCACGAGGGCAAGATTTGGGTTCAGGTACTTGTACAGGACAGAGCGGTCGCCCAGGACCTTTCCGATAGATGCAACCGGGTCGTGGGACGGTCTCGAGGTGGCGTGGATGATCCTCTGCCCCTCAGGAGGTAGGAACTCCCAGACCGGGAACTTGTTGTTCCCTGCACTCCAGCCAAGAACTCGTCCGTCGTCACTCAGGGTGACTATGTAGCCTGGGACGTCTGTAGGCTGAGTCGGGGTGCCGTCTTCCTGGATGACAACGACTACGGGAGATGTCCCGTCGCCCAGCAGAGCAATGGACTTGATCCTTGCCGTACCAGGCTCGCGCGAGATGATTTCGCCTGAGGTCACGTTGACTTTCACGGAGCTGCCATCCTCTGCGTACACAGTGGCAGAGCCCGGTTGAGTCGTTATGGCCTTGACATTCCACTTATCCGTCTCTGCGGCCTTGACGCTCCAGGCCACCGCGCCCTGTTTTCCAGTGTCGATGGCGAAGATTCGACCGTTCTCCGTAGCAACAATGACCAGTTTTGCAATTTCAAAGCTGTCCAGGTTGGATACTTCGGCCGTCAGGAAGCTGGATATGATCCGCTGAGGCAATCCTCGTAGCCAGCCAGGGAGGTGCTGGAGATCCCTAATGTGGCGTTTGACACGGTGGACGTACGCTCGATACAGACTCTCATGGCCTTCAACTTCGAGTTCATGGACGAGCTCTTCGCGGTCATCTGCCTCGGCCCAGCTGGCAGCAACGGCGCCTGCCAAAGCCTCGTGTCTGGTCCATTCAGTTTCCCCATTGCGGACCAGCTCCCAATCTCCAGATTCCAGGAGATAAGCAAATCGGACAGCTACTGAGTCTTCCTTCGTAGCCACTTCAGAGGCAGCATGCAGTGCACGCTCAGACCTAGGGCTTTTCGGCACCCATCGTCCAAGGATCTTGTCGGATGCGGATGAGACGACGCTGATTTCAGACTCCGTGATCCGGGTGAAGTAGACGTTCGCGCCTTTGCTGCTCGTGGCGAAAACAGATTTCTCTGACAAACGAGGTAGCTGGTAGGCCTTGGACACAGTTGAGGACTTCAGATCAATGTGGTATACCTCCGCCCAAGAGCTGGAATCAGTTTCATAGTGGACAAGGAAGTGCGGGAGTGAGTTGGGGGAGCGAGGCGCCTGTATGCCAATCCTCCGGACCTCTTCGCCGCTAGGGTTTTCAATATTCACCGAGTGGACTTGCTTGGAGCCGATGACGTTGATCTTGAGAGCCTTCTGGGATTTGTCCGCCCAGACAATAAGGGGAGAGGCAGTATTCGCGCCCACAAAGAGGATCGACTCTGGGGTCGACACCTCGTTCTCGGAGCTCAAGATATACTGCTTGGTCTGCTGTCCGGTTTGAGCATCCAATCCCGTAACTTTGATCTTGTAGCCCTTCAACAGTGCAGACTGCAACGAGATGTAGTATATCTCAGTGGGAGAGGATGACACTTGGAACGGGACATCACCGCTATATGAGCTGTCAGCAGAGATTTCACCCACATCTTCGGAGCTCGAGACCAACCTGTCATCCTTATATTCCCACTTGACATTTCCAGAAGCACCATCAAGTCTCCGTACGGTTCCGGTCTTATCGCCGAAGAGCACAATCGTGTCCCTGGCAGCACCGTTTGCGCTGGCATCTTCGAGCTCGGCCAATTCCAGGTCCTTCACGGAGCCATCGCTGAACCGGCTCTCCCAGGACAGTTTGCCGTCCAGCGCTCCCCACGAGAACACGTCTCCACCCGCAGCGCTCACAACGGTGTCATCTCCATCACCAGCCCGCAGGAAGCCCTCCACGCCTTCCCCGCCGTGTGATGTCGATGACCACCGCGTCAGGTTCTGCCTCCACACAATTGACCCATCCTTGGGGTTGACGGCACCCAGAACGAGCTTCTCGGAGAGGGTGTAGAGCAGCGAAGCAGCGTTCGAGGAAGGGGAAGGCCGGTGAAAGAAGGTCGTTCGAGCGGACGGGATGCCTAGGAGCGCATGGTGGAAGTCGATGTGGTAGGCCTCGTCGGCGAAGATGGCCAACGACGGAGGCACGCACGAGACCAGCAGGAGGAGCGCCGCCTGGAGCCGCATTATTATTGTGCCCTGCTCGTCGTGCCTGGCATTTGAGAGCGGGTCGTGGTGGTGACAGGTGCAACTTGAAGCTTGAATTGTAGTTCCGTTCAAAAGTCGAAACGTAGCTCCACGTACGCTAACTTCGAAGCTCCGACGGCCGCGCTGGCTTGACATCCGCCGCTCCAAGTTCTACCTCCTACCTCGCAATGGAGCCTGAACACAAGCTATTAAGATATGACTCCCCACTCCACATCTATATTCCCAACTTCATTCTCAGTGTGCTTCATAAAGAGGAAATTGCAAATACAAGTACGGGCCACGGGAATTGTTATGGTCATGGATTGACTCTGCCTCGTGACAAGTTTCTATCTTATCTACGCATGTTTGGCTTTTAACATATTCTGTGCTTTTTTTTGATTTTTGTTGCCAATCCATTGCTATGACAAACTGCAGAGAAACGGTGTGTTCAGCTATTGACTAAAATTTCTGTTCTAACGAGACCAAGATGACAGCTCAGCTAAACCCACTCTTGAGGACTTCTTGCGCCTGCATGACATGAAAATAACCCACGTTACTAGCCAGCCTGTGATCTTGGTACCAAAGGGTCAACTTCCAGCTTGTCCAACAATCTTGTTCAGGATTGTCCAAAACACATTTTGTTACCAAATTCAATGGCTTGCTTCTCTCCCTCACTCATACCCACCTTGATCTCCCAAGGCTTCGTGCCCAGCCCCATCGCTTGAAGACCTTCAGGGTTCAAAGAAGACCAATCAACGGTGCCTTGGAAGTCCTTCTCTCCATGGCCACCAGCACCCGGGAAATCCCATGGCGGGGAGAGCGAAAGGGCTGCCTGGCGCTGTTTCACGAGGTACTCGACATTCATGTTGCAGAGAGGGGTCGCAGGGATGTAGAGCACGCTCGAGTCGCCCGTTCCTCTGTGCTCTCTGTCCACGGAGTGCAATAAGTCGCAGTGCCAAGCAACATAGTCACCAGGTTCAACCCGGGGGACGGACACCATGGTCGTCTCGAGTTCGAGATGAGGATGGGTGACGGGATTGTACTCTTGGCAGGCTCCGGGAACAGAGCCAGGGAAGGTAGCGTCCATCGCAGGGAGTGAGGTCTGAACATCAAAGAATGGCCGCAGAATGGTATACGCCGTGCTGTGTATCAGCATGGGGCAGACGTGCAGAGTGCCCTCTCCAGGACCCGTATCTGACATTGAGAGCCAGCCTTGGAAGAATCTCAGCATTGAACAGGCTCCAGCACCGTTGTACAGGTCCATCTTCGCCTTGACTCGATGTTTAGCATCCCAGGGGTCATATTCTTCCCACCTTCCCTCGAGGATCTTGGTGTACACGCGGGAATATTCGGGGTCTTCCCATCGTTCCAAAGATCCACCATCCATATGCGGTCCGAGGGTAAACTTCGCGTCCCCTGGGAGTCTGATCCGGAGGCGGTCCGCGTATGTAAGTGGATAGGCGGTCGACAGCTGGGTGTCTGGATCCGAGGAATGCCACAGGCGCTGGAGGAAGCGTTGCGTCTCTAGCGTGTTCGGGTGCGCCCTGGCTTCCGCCTGCGAGGGAGTCCAGTAGAGCTCATAGACCGCAGGGGAGTCTGGGGGAAAGGCCTTTACACGCTCCTTGTTGGCAGCAATGTATTCCTTCGCCCTTTCCTTCCACTCCAATGCGGTTGACCTTGGTATGACATTGCGGATCACCACGGAACCTCGACGGCGGACCTCAGCCAGTACGTCCTCAGATACCCGCCCCGAAACGATGTCTGAGTATGCCACAGAGGGAATTATCTACTAACGTTAGCAACTAGTGCAGACTATGATCAATGGGGGAAATATACATCAGATCCTCTTTTGCGTATCTTTTCCACTTCCTCCTCCAGGCTTCGAAGCAGCCTCTTCCAGCTCTGCTTCAGCGCTTCCTCATTCTTCTGAAACAATTGCAATTTGAGATCCCGGAACCGCGGAGGTAATGGTTCTGGCTTATAGTCTGGCCTCAAGCTTGGGAATACAGACGAGATATCTCCAGCCGCCTTCGTCATCTGGGACGAGGTCGTCGTCGACGTCGAGGCGGCGCGGATCGACCGGGAAAGCAGCCTTGACAGAGCCATCTTGGATGATCCTGAGAAGTCATTCTTCGAGTTTCACAGCAGCTGAAGCTGCAGGCCTATATATACGTCTCTCTGGGTGGTGTCTACTATGTGAACTATATGTCGGAGACCTGCCAGGAGCGGTAGTCGGGCCGACTTCCGCTTTGAGTACCGCATCCGCTCGGACGTCGTTCCCCCGACCACATCACGTGCGTGGAAGTGCGGGAGTCTGTGGAGAAGCGCGTTGTCATCTGAGTCTCAAACGTGGACTTGATTGGCAGATATCTGGAACCGGAGACCCCGTACGCCAAGGTCCCACCGCGATAATCCTACACTCCATGCTCTTTCTACTCCGTACTTCAACAGCAATAATCTCTCTATCCATAGTCATTCGATAATGAGATCTGCAAAGATTCGGTCTGGAAGAATACCCTGTTCTGACGGTGTTGTATAAAAAAATCAACAGGTATCTCGTACTTCTGGGTGGCTTGGAACTTGGCCACTCCGGAAAATCTCCGTAGCTTTCCCTTCTAGTCCACCAGATGCATACCTAGTATGGTTTGGTTCATGTATCCAGTGCTCGGGATTCTTTCTAGGATCGGCTTACTTGCCTCGGGGCAGACTGACCCGCGACGTGTTCTGCTCCTCATCGGCTCAGGACAACGCGGCAAATGCTAATAAGCCGCAGAATGGCGTAGAAGACATGGCTCAAGTCGTGGGATATAAGCCCGAGATGGCGCACCCTACCTCGAGGCGCCCGGCCGTCAATTTCCACCTTCGCATAAGAACTGATTCCTCTGTCACGCTTCCCCAATGGCTCTATCAGTAAAAGGGAAATCAGCAATCGTCACTGGGGCCGGATCTGGTACATATCACGGCTACTCGGCAAATAACAATGCACAGTACACTCGCTGACTGGTCCAGGGATCAATCTCAGCTTTGCAAAGCTCCTGCTGGAAAATGGCTGCAATGTCCTAATTGCGGATCTTGCTCTGCGTCCCGAGGCGCAGTCCGTCGTCGACCAGTACTCTGCGAACTCCAGCTCGTCTCCGAGGGCGGTCTTTCAGAAGACGGACGTGACGGACTGGCCGCAGCTGGAGAAGATGTTCGAGGTGGCAGAGAAGGAGTTTGGAGAGATTGATATTGTCTGCCCTGGCGCAGGCGTCTATGAGCCGGTTTGTACCTTTGGGTTTGGCATTACGTCCTTGGCTGCTACTTTCACTAACATCTGGCTCTAAACGATATAGCACTGGAGCAACTTCTGGCGCCCGCCTGGAACGTCCGAGAGCCGGGACTCACCGACTGGATCAAGATACGCCCTGCTGGACATCAACCTGACTCACCCGATCCGGACGACGCAACTGGCCATCTCGCATTTCCTGCGGCATCGAAAAGCCAACGACTCACGCAAACACATCGTCCACATCTCCAGCATCGCGGGGCAAAGCCCAACGCTGGTCGCACCCATCTACGTCGCCACCAAGCACGCGATCAACGGCCTCGTGCGCTCCCTGGCAAAGCTCGACGCGGGATTCGGGATCCGCGTCACGGCGGTCGCACCCGGCGTCATCAAGACGCCGCTGTGGACAGAGCATCCGGAGAAGCTGAGGATGATCAACGCGAAGGTAGACGAGTGGGTGACCCCGGAGGAGGTGGCTCAGGTCATGCTTGCTCTGGTCCAGCAGGACGAGGTCAGCGAAGTTATCGGCGATACGAAGGGACAAGAGGGGAAGATGATACCTGTCAAGGGCGGAACTATCCTCGAGGTGTCGAAGAAAGTGCGGGAGGTCACCGCTTTCAATGATCCGGGGCCCGTGGGAAGAGCAGGGAATACGGTGACAGATATGAAAGTCGTAGAAGACGAGGTGTTCAGCCTGCTGTCGCAGAAGGGCTGGGGAGTTCCAAAGCGGTGAAAGAGAAGGATGGAGTATGGTGGTCAGCTTGAGGATCTCTGAAGATGAAGATCAACTTCGATATGTTTGATGCAATGATTGTTAGCGCAATGGCGAAAGTGTCCAGATAGAAATATGTGCCTATCGATAGTATCTTGTTGAGGCAGCACTCTGCTAGACTGTTGTGCATTGGTTGAGACCAGAGGAAAACTGATATGATTTGATGATATAACACTTGCATGTTAACTCCGCAATCATTGCCACATATCTCTTTTTGTTCTCTTGTATCTGTGCTCACGCGATCAAAGACGTGTTGATCGATCACAGACGGGGCCCCGGAAAAGGAGCCGGCTCCACCGCCTTGTCGCAACACGGCGGCGCGATGCCAACATCTTCTCCGAATCAGACTCGCGCTCCGTCCTCCAGCCCTCGTCGCCCTTCTTATCCACGGGTCGACCCCGCGCAATTCTGCTGTCGACCGCGGGTGCGAGTCGCTCTTATGTCACCGTCGACTTTCTCTTCTTGATTCTCTTGCCGACCACCGTTTTCCCCACGTGCGAAGCTACAGATACAAAGGGAACGAGGCAAGGTATCCGACACCGCCTGGTTTGAAATGCTGGACGACGAAGCTTCCATCGGAGCCCTCTCCGCTGGGGGGTCACATAGATCTCGAAGGTATCGTGGCACCGGAACGCTTCTCCGTCCTGACTTTTATTCGTTTTACTGCTTTGAATATTCAATCTGGCTGACTTGGAGCACTTTTCCAGGCGCCAACCCAGAGGAAAACGAGATGTCGGATATCATGGCCAGGCCAGCTGGCTAAGCAGCGTTATCAACCTGGTCAACACCAGTGAGTTACAGCTGGCGTCTCTTGAGCTCGCACGTTATCTCTAATACAAAACTTCGTCAGTCGTCGGCGCCGGTGTCCTCGCCATGCCCCTTGCCATGTCCCACATGGGCATCGCCCTCGGCGTCTTCGTCATCATCTGGTCGGGAGCAACAGCCGGATTCGGTCTCTACCTTCAGGCCCGATGCGCGCAGTACCTGGAGAGGGGGACCGCCTCGTTCTTCGCCTTATCGCAGCTCACATACCCCAATGCCGCCGTTATCTTCGACGCGGCCATCGCGATCAAGTGCTTCGGTGTCGGCGTCAGCTATCTGATAATAATTGGTGACCTGATGCCGGGGGTCGTGCAGGGATTCCTTGGCAGAACTCCTGACTACGAGTTCTTGGTTGACCGACATTTCTGGGTCACCGTTTTCATGTTCGTCTCCTCTCAGATATCTGAAGTCTGGCCTGAAGATGTTGCATACTAACAGAACCGCAGGCTGGTCGTCATTCCACTTTCTTACCTAAGACGCCTTGATTCCCTGAAATACACTTCCGTCATTGCCTTGACATCTATCGGTTATCTTGTCATTCTTGTTCTTTACCACTTCCTGAAGGGGGATACCATGGCGGATCGAGGCCCGATCCGTGTTTTCAGATGGGGAGGAGCTATTCCTACTCTGAGCAGCCTTCCTGTGATTGTATTCGCATATACATGCCACCAGAATGTGCGCCTTGAATCTTCCCCATTTAATCATTTATCTAAATAACTGACTATCGAGCAGATGTTTTCGATCTTGAACGAGATCAAGAACAACAGCCACTTCCGGACGACTAGCGTCGTCTTCGCCAGCATCGGAACTGCTGCCTCGACTTACATCCTCGTGGCCATCACCGGCTACCTCTCGTTCGGAAACAAGATCGGCGGGAACATCGTCGGGATGTACCCGCCCTCGGTGTCCGCCACCATCGGACGCGCTGCCATCGTCGTGCTCGTCATGTTCTCATACCCGCTCCAAGTCCACCCGTGCCGTGCATCAGTGGATGCCGTCCTGAAGTGGCGCTGGAAGTCCCGCTCGTCAGGAAACGGCAACGACCTCTCACCGCAGCGGAACCCTCTACTCGGGCCGCGCGCGAACCGACCCGCGGAGCCGATGAGCGATACTCGCTTCGCCGTCATCACCACGGTCATCATCGTCCTGAGCTACATCGTCGCCATGACGGTCTCGTCCCTGGAAGCCGTGCTGGCGTACGTGGGCAGCACGGGGAGCACGAGCATCAGCTTCATCCTTCCGGGCCTGTTCTACTACAAGATCTCCTCCCCGGAGTCGGACACGCACCAGCGCCTCATGAAGGAAGACGACGAGGCGGATGACGTCTCCGACGACGGGGATGAGAACGCCGAAGGTCTGCTGAGCAGGAGCACCGGCTCGCTCAGCGGCAGCGGCCTCCTCCGCCGGAGCAGCAGCAGACAGTGGCGCCGGGCCCTGTTGCGCAAGCTGAGCCTGGGTCTCGCCATCTACGGCGTCATCGTCATGATCGTCTGCCTGATCACGAACACGTTCTTCCTTGCTTCGAAGTAGACGTGGTGTCGACTTACAGCACATAGATGCATACATACATACCCCGAATACAGCATAAGATACGCAGCTGCTTTATTTTTTTTTTCTAACCAGGCGACGATCAAGCCCATATTCCTATTTCTTCAAAGCGCAGGTTACGAAGTAAATTGCCCATTGCATTGCGTTGGATACCCCCGACTTCGTTGACATACGAAGATAGACCCTGCCTTTTTCCTACTAAATTTGCCTTTGTCCCGAGTCCATGATAAATGATCGATTGATCGATTGGTACCTGAAGAAGAAAGTCTGTGGATGGATGGACGGATGAACAAGCAAGTCAAGCGAGTTGAGAACTCCGAGTGACGTATTGCCTTTTTGCTGTTTTCATTATTTCTTGCTCTTCTTCCTCTTCCTCTTTCTTTGTCTTTCTTGTTTTTGTTTGTTTGGCGTTTGAGGAATATCGGGAACGAATCCATTTTCTCTTCTTCTTCTCTCCGTGTCCCCCTTTTTTGTTTTTTTTTTCTTTTCTTTTCTTTTTTCTTCCTTTTTTCCTTTTATTTCCCCAAATCTCATTTTATACAGCCCTTGTCTGTGTTTTGCTTAATTCTTTTTTTGGGGGGAGGGGGCAGCCTTTACCCTACTTACCTATCTTCCCACCTCCCCCAGATTCTTTTGCATCCTGGCTTGATTTCATTCGACATCACCGGAACAGGGTCACATGTGGGATTAATGACGGGTGAATGGATGAATAGATCATGTACTGGATAGAGATGATTGCATCAAATCCGAGTCACGATCTCTCAAGGTCCTTTGCCCACTTTTATTTTTTTTTTCTAGTTGAATTCATACTGTGATTTCATTCGATGACGATATTGATATGAGTATCTAACTAGGTAGTTTATTCAAATTGGTATAGATTGCTTGCTGCTAATTCCTGATGCTACTGTTTCTGTGCGGCACATATCCTCCATTTTAATTAATCGATTAATCAAGGGGACAGCAGCGGGATAAGAGATTCAAGGAAGACAGGGAGAGGCTGTGACAAAAGAAGAGAGAAATCAAAGCAAAAGCTCCGTCAGCTCCCTTTGCTTATTTTATGGATACCCGGAAAAAAAATCCACCACATAATGTCCCAGTCCCGAAAAACTCCTGGAAGCTCGAGAGAAAGAAAAAGAAAACACAGAATAGAATAGCACACCTTGCGTCTTCAACTTAGTTAGTCCTGCAAGTAATTGATCTCCGCAGACCACAGTTGGGCGTGCCCCACAGAGATACGAACGATCTGGTTCCTCAAATGTCAACCAGCACACAGGATTTTTACTTAGTAGAGTACGGTAACTCAGTTGTTGTTCTGGCTGTTCAGGATGCGCAGAATCGACAGGAACAGATTCAGCACGTCAAGATACAGCGAGATCGCCGCCGCGATCTCTTCCTCGACATGGTAGTGGCGCATGATGAGCTGCGTGTCGACGAGGACATAGCCCGAGAAGATCAGCGCCGCGATGACCCCGTACACCAGCTCCACCGTGCTGTTAATCGGGAAGAACGCGGCCATGAACCCGAACAGGATGAGCACCCACAGCCCGCCGAACAGGTAGGGGATCCAGCTCGTGAAGTCGTAGCGCGTCTGGCACGCGAAGACGGTCAGCGCGACGAAGATGCCCAGCGTGAGGATGAGCGCCTCGACGACGACGCGGGCGTCGTAGAACGAGGTCACCACGCTGACGCTGTAGGCCTCCATGGCCGTGAAGGCCGATAGGAAGAGCAGGTTCGCCGGGTACGACTTGCGCTTCCAGTAGGTCAGGAACATGAACCCGATGGCGCCGAGGACGCTCAGCATCATGAGCCAGAAGTTGGACTGGATCCAGAGGCGGTAGCGGTCGCTGAAGAAGGAGACGGAGCTGAGGATCGTGGTGAGGAGGATCTGGACCGTTCTGTGCCCTCCGCTGTTAGATATCGTTCTTTCTCTCTATGGGCCAGAGATATATCTCTGGTATAGAAATAGAATAAGGATACTCACAGGATGGAGTAGACCTTCCGGACGAATTGCATCCGGATAGGGAGCGTTCCCTCTGCGACGGTGCCGCCGAACTAATAATACACAAGCATCTCAGTCAGGATCTATATCACATCACCACTAAAAGAAACCCTGCTTGTAGAAGAAAAGAAACATACCTTAAAATCATCCGGGACATTATCATCCTCGCTCCTAGGCCGGTCCGGGAACTCCGCCGTCGCCTGGTACGAGGGCGGGGCTTGGGGATACATCTGGTCCTCGAAGGAGTCCCGCTGCGGAGCGGGCTCGTATCGCGCGTTGGCAGCCATATCTGTCTTATATCTGTCTCTTTTTCTTGTTCGCCTTTCAGTGATCCGTTTCTTCTTTCTTCCTCTTTTCAGAGTGCTAGCCGCTGGATGGAAGAAGAAGATGATGATGCCTACAGTAGGCCAACAAGGGAACGAAGGCGGAAGAAGGGGAGCGAACGAGCCTCGGCGGGCTGAGGCGCAGCGGGACCCCATGACGTGCGATCGGAGTCACGTGGGACGCAAGGGCCGCAACTTGTTCAGCCAGTCAGGTGACTGCGCGGCGGGCGGGAGCGTCTTCCGCTGCGGTCGCGGGCGGCAGAAACTGCCGATCATTCTGTTATGGTTTTATCTCACATAAGATATGATATTTGGAACACACCGTGTTAAAAATACCGAGAAGAATTAAATAGATATATTTGTCGTATATCAGCAAACAAGATATCCCCAATTGCGCGAAGCCAAAAATCCAACCGAAATCTATGCGTCTATGTAACTGTACCCAAAGACCACCGGACATAAGCGCAAACCGAAACGAGTATCTACAGCATGTGACGACAACACATACCCCATACATGAAACACCCCAAGACTTGCAAAAATTTTTTGAGAAACACGCTTATGATAGATAAACGAGCCTGTCGTTATCACTGTCGCGGACTGTCTCTCATCGCATTCGGACTAGGCAGCTCCTCCTCGAGGATCACCGCGTCGTCCCCGCGGGAGACGGGAGCAGCCTCCTCCTCTTCCTCGCTCGAGTCATCGGGGCTGTGCGACTCCTCGTGGCGGATCGAATCCCCAGACAGCGGGTCTGGTCTCTTCTTGCGCTCGAAGTCTTGCGCGTGCGCAGCAGCCATGATGCTCCCGACGCGGGCGATGCCGCCGACGAGAGACTGACGGCGCTGGCGCATAGACGCTGCAGTACCCACAATCGTTCCCTGCTCGACATCCGCACCCGTAGTGGTTGCAACTGTCGTCTGACGTTGAAGCGGCACGTCGTGCGATGGGTCAAGGTCAGGCAAGACAGGCGGCGTTTCTGGCGGTGGGATGTCGTATGGCAGAGGCACGTCTCGCAAGGCGCGGAACATGGTCACGTTGGTGCAGTGCTCATTCTCCACACGGAATATAGTCCACACGCCTCTGCGGCAGATCTCGGAGAACGACACAAAGAAACTCAGCAAAGCCGAGTGCTGTATGTCGCCAGCGAAGATGGCGTAGAACACCCAGTTGCACCGTATAACGACGTCCAGAAACATGGCCACGTAGTAAACCCACGCCTTACGGAATGCGAGGTGATCGCGCAGGAACGGGCGCTTGGCGTACGGATTGCACAAACTCCAGTCCATAGCAAGGTCCCAGACAGAAGTGTAGACAGAGTTCAGCAAGGCAAACGTGATGAATACGGCTTGATAATGTGTGGCCTTGTTGATCCGGTAGAGACTTAACGTCATGTAGTACAATACGCCGAACATGTACTTGCCAAGGTTGACAAGGTGAGGAAACACGTTCTTCGTGTCATGGAATCGTCGAATACACTGGAAGCCTCGCAATATCGACGGGACAGTGGTGAGAAACCCAAGCAGCCGGGAGTGAGAAGAGTTGCACTTGGTCGGATCATCCCAATGATTCGCATAGAGGCAGAAGAACAGCTCGATATTCTGGAACGTATCAGCACCAGCTGTTGCACCTGGGATCGGATCACTCACGCCCATGGAATACGTTTGAGAACAGTACATGTCTCCAAGGAAGAAGTCACGAAACTCGACAGGGTAGAAACCTGCGAGAAGAAGACGCCACTATATCCGGTTAGCGACCGCTCAGTTCTCGAAGCGAGAGATTTTCTGACATTAGAATATGCCCACCACTTTCTGCTCCTGTGGTAGAGCACCTTGGCAGGCAAAAAGAGAACAGCAACAGTCACGGATATTAGTATAACCGGCCAATAGAGGTACACGTCATTCACCCATGAGAAATTAAGCCACATGGACAGACCCAGAAAGAAAAGAAAAAGGCAGGGTAACTACCGCAAGTTAGCGACGCAGCAGAAATATTGTGGGTGGGCGGCAACAAACCTCGGCCAATTGACGCCAATCCAGAACATGCCGGGAATCATACTCGAAGACGAAACTGTAGTTGATTCTTGTCTTGGTCCAAATCATGCAGTCCAAACAGAAGAGCAGAAAGTGCCAAACAATGAGGAAAAAGCCTGCATAAATCTGCTCCAGGTTAGTCCCGCTACGGAGACACCAGGTATGGCATGTACATGCGAGGACAGACCTGAAGTAAATAGCTGGTCCGGATTTGAATGGTAGGGTCCGGATCACCGAGAAGCTCTATTGCGTAGACCAGACCCTGAATGCCAAAGACGAGGCCGGCCGCCACGAGGAGACCGACGCGGAACGAGCTCGCAGAGTAGTCCCCGGGCTTCACACTCTTGTGGCGCAGCTTTCCAACAGCGATCTTGCGACGTCCGCGCTCGAAGTAGCGGGCATAGAGGTCCTCCACCGCGAGCAGATGGCTCTCGATCACTTCACTCCGCACGAAGTACGCCTGGTTGACCTTCTCCGACATGTACCTCATGGGCGGACGCGCATTGACAGTCTTGTCATACTTCTTGTTTATCTTCCGGAAGGCCGTCCGGTTCAGATAAGCATACGCCTTGAGCAGCTCCAAACCGCGGTAGAACTCTTGCAGCGCGAGCTTCAGCTTCCGCTTTGCGGAACGATACGGCACCCCGTGATGGTCCGGCCGCCGCATGAAGTCTCTCCGGTCGGCAATGGTCGCCGGGTCTGGTAGGTGTGTAGAGCCCACCGAAGGAGTCGACATGTGCGTCAACGCTCTGGAATTCTTTCCAAAGCGAGGCTTCCCGGTGATCGGGTTCTTCCACCTGGCTCCATTGACGCCTCCAAAACCATTCCCGTGGCCCGAGCCCTTTCCGTTCTGGCTGGAGGCCATCTTCGCGAGGAGAACCTCCTGGATCCTCCGATCGCGCATCGTGTGCAGCTGCTGCCGGAGCACCTGCAAGCGGTCCGTGGCCTCCTGCTCCTTCATCTTGTAGAAAGACTCGATCTTGTTCAGTTCGCTGTCCAGGAACTCAAAGAACTCGTCCTCCCGCCGCTCCAATTCGGATGCGACTGCCTCTCCGAGGCCCTTACCGGGCGATTCCCACTCCCCGCCCGCAAAGACCCGCTTCAACAACGGGGGCTTCTTGACGCTGGCGTATCCCGGAATCGAGGTGACCCTCATGCCAAAAAGACTCTTCGCGCTCTGGATGGTCAAAGACCGTCTCCTGCGGACGCTGTCCAAATCCGAGTTCGCCGGGCCGGCACCGCGCCTGACGATGCTCGGTGATGGCGCGTCACCTCGCTCATCCTTCACATAGCCTCTTCCAAAGGGACCATCCGCCGGATCAATCGCGGGATCGGGCAGTTCGAGGGACGGCAGGTCCGCGGCGGGGGCATTGGTGGGCGGCGTGGCGATGATGCTGCCATAACTCCCCAATTGATAACCCGAGAAGCGCGACCCGGGGGTTCTGAGCGGCTGCCGCTCCGGCACGGCCATGGGGGTCGAGTGTGTCATGGACGCGGGATTGGTATCCGCCTCCGCGGGCCGTGACGCATCGCGGGAGGGGTCGGCCGCGTCGAGCCCCGCTGAAGCATCGGACTGGGTGTTGAAGACCGAACGGGTCGGGGAGGAGAGCTGATATTCATATCCGGAGACGAAGGGGTTGGAGCGTCGCAGAGCCTGGGTGCGAGGGGTGCGGTTTGCCCTTTGGAGAGCGCGAGCGATGGCCTTGATCTTCTTCTTGCCCGCCTAGAGATACACACAATCAGACCCGCTGGTCGAAAAGGAATCTCGATTGTTTACTTGCCTTGTAATCAAGGTATTTGGCACGCCATTCAGGCACCAGCTGCTCCTCCAATTCTCTGCGTATTGCGGTCAGCGAATGGGCCAATGCGGCATAGGGGAATCAGGAAACGGTTGACGGACTTGGCAAACTTCATTTTGCAGGTGTGCGGCGGCCAGGCACGTCATCGTAAAAATACGAAAACAGAGAGCAATTGACCGAGAATCATGGACAGGGGCAGGGCCAAGGGACCTGGAGGGGAGACAAAGGGCGTCCCCGAGCTCCAGCATGAAGAACTGCGAGCCCATCGAGGCCGGACGGGGCAGACTCTTAACAAAGATAGGGCCGGTGGAGTGCCGGGTTATCGCGCAGGGCCAGACTCGGCGCACGTGCGAGGTGCGGTGAGGTCATCCCGCGCTCACTGGTTGGCCGTCGGGGATTTTTGCCCTGCAGACGGCAGTCGTGTCAAGCATTTTCTTTTCTTATTTGCTTGTTTGCCAGTGGGGATGTATGTACACCCGCAGGTAGATAAACATCATCGGCAAGCCCTGCGCGGTTCTGGAACGCAGACCAAGTCTGCCCAATCGCCCTCATATGAGACACGCTTCCAAGCTCAAACAGGACAACTCACAGCAGACCTCACACAACAACAATCCTCCCCATCGAAGCACGCAGACACTATGTGATACCGCTGCTGCTACTATTATTACCTGATACGGTCTATATACACTAGGTACCCACCAATAGCCGTCACTCCCGCACCGCCGACAAGTCAATAAATAGGGTCATTCTCCAGCTCTGACATGACCATGACCCGTGACAGGGAGCTCCGACCACCCAGCGATCGACAGGGTCAGGGTCACGAGGGGGAGTCATCTTGACAGGTCTGGAGCAGGTCTGTCCGAAATTAGACCGGTCCAGTCAGCGCCGTCTGTTTTATCTACAGACGAGTTATCTGCCTAGGTATGCAAGTGCCAAAATAGTTCCGCGGCCATCTCCTGTACATACAAACAAGGCCTATCCGTGTCCAGTTGCTGTAGGGTCTGTCACGGACCGCTGCCTCCCGTGCAGTCTGCTTGCAGCAGTTCCATTTACTCGGCCAACGGATGTAAACTAGGATTCCAATGTGAAAAAAAAACTGGTCGAATTGGTAAATTAGGCATCGTGTTGATCTCTGCGAAATGGTTTCGCTTGGGATATGGATTGGTCTGTTTACTCCTGTCCGAGACTCGTATCATTTGATTCATATTCGATCAAAGTTATCGTTTAACTGTCACATCCATAAATCTCATCGTGCTTCACATATCCAAAAGAGAATGCAAAGGACTCTCTCAGAAGTCCTAGAGTATACCACCCCAAACATGGATGGATTCAGATCGATCGATCGACCGATCAATCATGACCTGCTTACCACCGGCTCGGCGCCGGGTACCGCTCGGGGTCGTACTCCTCCGCAGCATGTTCCTTCTCGTAGTAGTCGACGTACATCTGCTCCGCGTTCTTCTTGGCGTGCTCGTGGGCGCGGATCTTGTCGATCTCGTCCAGGCCCTTGGTCTCGATCAGCTTGTCGACCTCGGCGCCGACGAAGCCGGCCAGGACCTCCTTGGCCAGGGCGTGCTTGACGGGTTTGCCTGTCGCAGCCATGTGAGCGTCCATTCGTGATGCGGTGTGGCAGGATTGGGGGGAAGTTGGATATAATGTAGACACGTACCCTCCTTCCGCTGGTGGTCCTCGAAGAGCTTGAAGGCCTCGAAGGAGGCGGCACCGGCGAGGAGCTCGTGCGAGAGCTTGGCCTCGTGCTCGCCGCCGTAGACCGTCTTGTGGGCTTCTTGAGACTCGTCTGTTATTGCATGGGTCAGTCATCCATAGTCTGATCTGAGGGAGAGCAATGGCCAGATGATGGATGGGAGGGGCGAGAGAGGCATCGAATCAGGATGAGGGGTATCATCAGCTGAAAACGAGACAGGGGACAAGGAGAACAGCGTACCCCAACCCCAGGCCATGGTGTCTGTAAAGTTATGCAGGGTATGTGGTGGAAGTTTCCAAGCACAAAGTCGTTGTAGAGTAATAGACCGTCGTGAGCCCTGCTCTTGGAGTTATCAACAGAGAGAAACGGATGTATGTCAAGAATCAGATCGCAAAGACAACAGCGTCCCTCTTAAATACAGCACACCGCAGCCTCGACCTAACCGCCCCCTGCCCCTCATCCTGTCTCTCTGTCTCATCATCTGCTCTTGACCGCTCATGCTTCTCCAACAGATGGACACCATCCCCCGCCCCACCCGACCAGAGTTGGACGGTCTTGCCCCTCGTCTCGCCTGATGCGGGATGAGCAGGGCGAGCTGAACAACGGACAAGCCACATAGGGCGTCGAGTCGAAGCGGAGAGCGCGGTGGCGCAACTCTGGAGCAGCGGGTGCAGATGGTACAGACCCGGCGCCTCCTCGTAGGGACGAGACGCCCCAGAGCTGGATGCTATTACGTACGCGTCAGCGGGGGGACGTCCAGGCAATAGACTCGAAACGATAATAATCCCTCGTTGAGTCCTCTCGTGTTCGTCAGGGGGCACATGGCGCTTCTCTGGAGTACTGTACGTCACATCATCGGCCATCCATGTTGCGATTCACCATCTGTCACCAACATCATCGTCATCCGCCGCTGCTGCACCGGCATCGTCCGGCCCAGACGGTCCCCAGCTGAGCGCCGGCGAACCTTGCGGGCGTACGTGTCGACGCCGGGCGCCATGGATCGACGCGCAGGCCCCGCCAGGCCCAGGCCAAGCTTCGGCTCCGGAAGGCTTGTCTTGCGCGGGTCTCGGCTCGTCGGCACCGCCTACCCGGTCGTCTCCGTCCCGTGACGGCGCCTGTGGCTGTGGAGGCCGAGGATCACGCTTTTCCCCCTGCCCTAGACAGTGCACCGCCTCAGCTGTGGCTGAGTATCGGGGACCGCAACGGCAGTCGGCCGAGGTATGAGGTAAGTTGCGACATGCTGAGCTCCCCGCCGGTTCTCCATTATTCCCCATGGCTCCTAGGTACGCATTGAGGCTCACAGCTGCTCCTGTGTGTAGTCTGAGACTAATCACAACGATGTCCTCCGCACAGGGACCACAGACCCCAGCATATGGCTTACGGACACCACTGCACAGACGGATAACGCAACCATCAATTGGACCGACACGAGCTGCTACCATTGCATCATACACGGACTGAACAATACCACTACACAAACCTAGTCTCTTGAAGCATCTAAACACAAAGTCAAGGGGGAAAAAGAACAATGCCCACCAGATCCCCCACCCCCGCCGACTTCCCCTCCCACCTCACCGTCACCATCACCCCTCCTCCATCCCAGCCCAGCACGAAACCAACTCCCAACATCCTCCTCCTCCTCCACGGCCTCGGCGACACCGCGTCCTCCTTCACCGCCTTCGCGCGCGCCCTGAACCTGCCCGAGACGACCTGCGTCACGCTGCAGGCGCCGCACCCGCTGCCCCTGGACCTGGCCGGCTTCCACTGGGGGGACGACGTCGCCTTCGACCAGAGCACCGGCGGGCTGGACATGGACGCGGGGTTCGCGCGCGCGACGCGGGTCATCGTGGACGAGGTCGTGCGGGGCGTGCTGGTGCGCAGGTGCGGGTACCGGCTGCGCGAGGTGCTGGTGCTGGGGTTCGGGCAGGGCGGCATGGTCGGGCTGGTGGCGGCGAGGGAGCTGGGCAAGGTCCCGCGCGTGTCTGATGCGGAAGAAGAAGAAGGAAAGGGAGACAAAAAAGAGGAGGCCGGTGAGCTGGCGGGTGTCATCTCGATCGGTGCGCCGTATCCGCACTCGGGCAGCGTGACGGGGCCCAAGAACCGCACGCCGGTGCTGCTGCTTGCGGGTCGCGATTCCGCCGCCGTCACGGACTCGGCGGTGCAGCGGACCAGGAACGTCTTCGAGTTCGTCGAGATCCATCGCTGGGCCAGGAAGGGGGACGGCATGCCCCGCAACCGCGAGGAGATGATGCCCGTCATGCAGTTCTTTGCCCGCCGGTTGAGGAGCATGCAGGGCGTGCCCGAGGGTGCTGTCGAGATTACCTGATCATGTCGAAGGTGTGGATGGACAGATAAGATGCATGTACTGTACAGTAGATAGACGTAACGCCATACAAATGGAATCTAGTACCTCCCTCTGTGCTGTTGTGTACATGATATCAAGTACGCTATCTATTTTTTTACATCCGCGAGAGCCTTCCTCGCCCTCTCGATGGCTGCTCTCGTTTCTCTATCCGTCACGTCTTCCATCAGCCTGCCACCGTCCCGGACCAGCGCGCGGAGGAGCTCCTCCGTGTCCTTCAGGGCCGTCCGCCCTTCCTCGCGGACCTCCTTCTCCCAGAACGTCCGCGCAGACTCCCACTTCTTCTGCTGCCGCCGTAGCGAGTACATCAGCCCCACGGCCGCCACCGTGCCCGCCTCGTACAGCCCCGTCGTCGACGAGACGTACAGCAACGCCGACAGCGCCGACGTCAGCGTCGTCGTCGAGAAGCTGAAGAGCACGAGACCCTGCGCCAGGGCCTGCAAAGATGGGACGGTCGTGCTGCGGAGCTCGTCCCGGCTGGTCGAGATCCGCGTCGGCCACTGCGGCTGTTCGCTGGCAGGAGCGGCGTCTTCAACGGCTGTCTGGTCGTCTTCCTGCGTGGGTGGTGGGACAGGGAGATCCTGCTGATCGTCAGACTCCTTGAGCAGTCCGGCCTGTTTGAACCTTCCTGCCGTCCAGATCACTTCCCTCTCCGCCCGGTTGAGGTAGCTCCTCTCCAGGATCTCCGACGTGACCATGCCGACGTCGTCGACGCGCCAGAACAGCTTCCACCACGCGAGCCCTCGCCAGCGCTTGCTCGCGAACGCCTCCTCCAGAGCATCCCGGAGCTCCGTGTGCGCCCTCTCCGCCCAGACCGTCACGGACTGGTCAAGGTTCTCGCGCACCTCATCAGACACGGTTGCGGCCTCTTGTTCTCGAAGCCTCTGGGCTTCTTTGGCCTGAACGCCTTCCTCGGCCGCATCGAGCAGCGACCCGATGAGCGTCTCCAGCGCAGGATTCAACTTCCCGTTGTTCCGCGTGGCGGACAGCCAATCCACCAGCGGCTGCACCCCACTCCCGTTCCATCCACGCTCGTATGCCGTCGCGTTCTGGACAGACTCACGGAACTTCGCCAGCGCCTCGTCTGCCAGATCGATATCCACAAACGACACTCTGTCGGTCCCCTTCACCTCATCTCTCACCCCAAGATCAATGGCACCATGGACCGATTCCGCATCCTTCTTGAGGTTGGATCGAGAAATCAGTCCGCTGTACGCAAGAAGGCCGTCAACGCCGCGGCCGCACACGATGCTCCTGTGAACGGGGTACCGGATGACATTGTGTCGACCGGAATGCGACGTGCGGATCGTGACCGTCGGGACGAGGAATGTGTCCGCGGTGACGCGGCCACCCGGGGGAACTGCACCGGCACCCAGCGAGGTCACCAAGATTTCAATGTTGCCTTTCTTCAGAAGCGTCGAGGGCACGGTGAGTGTGGGAACAAGGGCGCTGGGGATGATTTCTGACTGCTCTCCGTATCTGCCGACTGTTAGCCATTGCTAAAGATAGGTGTTTATGTCATCAAGTCAGTAGATCAAGAAACGCACCGTATCAACAGTCCTCGTGAACTCTCTGCGTCGAAGGAGTCTAAAATGTCTTCCCACTCCTCACGCGGTTTCAATGGATCCGCCAGAAGCAACCGGACCAGCTTGCGTGTTGCGGCCGCATCGTTCAGACCGAGCACTGGAACGAACACACAGACGCACATTAATCAGTCCGTGCATCATCCATTGATTGGGGGGGGGGGAATAACGTAAAATGATTTTTTTTAAAAAGAAAGTAGAAAACAAGAAGACAAAGGCCTACCAGCAACCCGAATGACCGGCTCCTCCGACTCCAACCCCCGCTGCGCCAGCTGCAGCCGGCTCAGGCTGACCTGCTCCGCGGCCGTCTCTCGCACCCGGTCCAGCGCATCATAGAGTTCCCTGAACCGGTCCGGCACGGTCCTGCCAACATTGATCGCAGACGACGTCGCCAGGGTCGACGCGGGGCGGCGGTGATGGCCCTCTTCTCCTCGCCGGGGACTGCTGCTGCTGCGCGTCGCCGTCTTCGTGGTCGTCGTCGTCGTCGACAACGCCCGTCGCCACGTCGCGCAGGACGGGCAGTAGAAGAGGCCTCCTCCTCCTGCTCCTCCGCCTGTGTCCGCCAGGCGCGACAGGCTCCTGGGGAGCGGGCCGCGCAGTTTGGGAGGCATTGGGAGGGAATGAGGGGATGGCGTGTACTCCGTATGACCTTGAAGGGACGACTTCCGCGAAACATGGGAATTTCCAAATCGGATCGGGAAGTTGGGGAACGCTCCCGGGCGGGCTTGGCGGCCGCAGCCGCCGGCGGATCCGTGGAAGACCTCTATCTACTACTACTACCAGTCTACCACATACGCTGGAGACGAAGCAGTGATGTCGATTGCAATGATACAGCATTGACGGTCTAGGTACACACAAGTCGAGCAGAACGAGATGCTTCATAGATGGATTCGTCAACTCATATGCCCGACACGTCACGGACGCTGGGGCTTCTGTCCAAGAATACAGGAATCTCCCCCCCGTGCGCTTCCTCCCCATATTCAATATACTACTCAATATCATTAATGGATCATCGTTCCTCCGATTCGTAGACAGCAAACAGAACCAAGCCCCATCTCCTCTCCTTTGATCCACGGATCCCATCGCCCGAGCACGTGTCTACATGAATATCCCCCATGGACAAGGTCGACAGGATACAGTTGCACAAGGGCACATGCACATGCTGAAGGATGCGTCATTAACAGAGGGACTCCATCGTACTTCGCCACACACGCTCAGCACGTTCAGGAGGATTCCGACTTTCGGCGACTTCTACCAGAACCCGACGACCTAGAGCAGTCAGAACCACTTGAATTAAAAAGGATATGAAAGGACACTCACATGCTAATACGCCTGGCCACATTGGCCAAGTTCTGGTCGTTATCTGCCTCCTGTCTGGCTCTCTCCAAAGCTGCCTGCCTCTCCTCCTCGCTTTTTCTCATCACCTCCTCCTGCGAGGGAGGCAGACGCTCGTTCTGCAGGTCAACCCTCCGGGCATCTTCGAAGTTGTGGATAGCCTGCTTGATTCCTTCTGCACCAAGCATGAGCGTTCCCGCCGGAAGACGGCCGCCGGCCGCCGTCTTGAGCTCAGTAACCCGCTCCGACTCTTCACGCAGCACCTGGAACACACGAGAAAGACGGCCGATGGCGAGAATCTTGTTCTTTATCGCCCGTCTCTTGAATTCGCTATCCTTCTCGGCTTCGGCTTCGGTTTCGGCTTCGGCCTCCGTGGATGCAGGAGGAGATTCAGGGGCGTCAGGAGACACTTCTGACGTCGGAGTCTCCTCTTCGAGCTCCTCCTTGGAGCATGTGTTGAGGATCGCGATGAGCATGTCGGTGATCTTTTCACCCACGAACGGAAGCGACCATGTGAAGACATCCATGAAATTGGGGAGCCAGTAGGGGTGAGGCGTGCAGTTGAACTGCCGAATGTTCATGACATTGTTCTCGTACTTCAAGACAGCGGCCTTGTTATTGTACACGTCGAGGTAGTTCGGAGCGCTGAAGATCGTCATGACGCTGGGAAATCCAGTCGTCCGTGTCTTCCTGTACATCCGGTAGCCGGCGTCCTGGGCCTCGTGCGCTCGAATGATGGACAGAAGATTGTTCTTCTCGAGGAAGGCGCACGCCGCGGGGTAGGAGAAGAAGTACGAGCAACCTCGAACATTATTGTGGACAAAGTATTCTCCTGTCTTCTCCTGGCCGAAGTCCTCCAGAGGATCGGCCCACAGGATATCACACATAAGCCCATGGGTTGGAGGCTCCCTGAAGCGATCGATCTGCCTTCAAGTCAGAATCCAACGGGACCCACGCGGTAATTGGGCACAGATTCGCAGCTTACCGCCTTGATATCCTCCAAGGTATGCAACTCTGGACTGAGTCCACCGTGAATGCACAGGAATTGCTTGTTCATGATCGCGGCCAGCGGCAGCGCACAGAAGGATTCCATGCAAGCGTCGTAGACCCGCTCGGTGTACTTGTGCTTGCACTCGAGCTTGAACGTGAAGTAGTCCGTCAAATGTCTACATTCATGGTTTCCTCGGAGCAGCCAGAGTGAGTTCGGGTACCAGATCTTCAGCGCCCAGAGATAGAGAACACACTAGAGGAGTGTCATCAGTACCAGTGTCACCACTGCAAAAGCAAAACAAACCAACCTCAATGCTGAAGTAACCCCGGTCAACGTAGTCGCCCAGGAAGAGATATCTTGTCTCCGCAGGGTCTCCGCCAACCTCAAACAGCTTCATCAGGTCGTAATATTGCCCATGGACGTCACCGCACACCGTGATGGGCGCATCCATCTCCAGAAGGTTCGGCTCCGCTCTGAGCAGCTGGGTGCCGGTGTTTATGATCCATAGCGCCTGCTCCTCTGTAAGACGGCCCTCTCGATAGAAGTGCTGCTTGAGGAATTGAAGATTCGGCTTGGTGCGATCCTGGGGAGACCAGAAAGTATCATCGTCGGGGGTGTTGAGCGCGGGCGCTTGCACCTCTGTAGGATCATATGGTGAGCATCGGTCGGCGAGCGAACGGTCGCAGGCGACAGCCATAGACACAAACCTTTGCAGACTCTCTCCAGCGTCGACACCTGGGTGCCATCTTCCATGGTATGCAGCGTGAAGTCGATCTCCGGAAGGGGCTTCTTCTCCTTCACCGCTCGCGCGATTTGCCGGTCCATCTTGCCCGGCCGGTCCTTTGCAGGGCGATCCATCTTGACGGGATCCTACGGATTGTGTGTCAATCCGCGCGACGTTTAGGAACGGGGCCCCGAGTGCTCGAGTTGCAACAGTGCGGAGGAGAGGTGTGGTGGGGTTGAAGAAGGCCGGCGGGACTTCGCAAAGACAGCGTTACCTCTGAGACAGGGGCACAAGCTGAAACTGCAGGCCGAAAAGAAGGTCGGGGTGCAGAGGACAGCTCAGATGGAGCCCGAGGGGCCAGGCTGGCAAGGCGTCCAGGCAGGGAAGACGAACAGCGCTGGCCGTGGGTCGCGTGGAGGATGCTGGGAAAACAAGCAGCTGAGGCCGATATGTAAGATGGCGCTCCAGGGGCTGGGGCACGCGACGAGGGCTTTCGAGCACACAGGAGCCGGCGGCTCAAAGGGGCGGGACCAGCAGAGCGGCGCAGAAGGAGCTGGAGACGAGGAGAACAACGACCTGACGTGTTTGTATCCGGCAGATCGCGGATGAGGCTCAGCAAGGAAGACGTGCGGTGTGGTTTATGCGGTGGAGCAGCAACGCCCATCGTCCTGGTTTCGCCTCGGCCTGCGGGGAGCGTCTCGCCCTCGTCTGGCAGCCATCCCCACGTCTGCTCTCGTCTCTCAGTATTCTTCTTTGGCCCGGACATTCTACCGCGCTCAACATGTACGAATCATACAGTACGTCTGCCCTGCCTGCGCTTCACGAGCCAGGAACCATATGCTAACTGTCCACCAGAACCGCATCCGCTCCTCGCCCAGGTCCCATTGACCGTATCTCCATTCATCTCCCTCCCGACCGCCATCACCCTGCCCTACACCTACAAATCCGTCCCGTCGACTCTCCCGCCCTCCGTGACCGTCGATCCCAGCGACCCCGACGCCAAGGCCCGCTACGTCGTCTCCTCGAGCGGCGAGTACTCCGCGCACCCGGAGGAGATCCTCGCCTCGTGCCAGTCCCTGGAGGACCACCTGAGAAAGGTGCAGGCCGACGCAGAGAAGACCATCAAGGAATGGGAGGAGTCGGTCAAGCAGCGGGAGCTGGCGGAGAAGAGACGCGTCGCCCCGGGATGGCTGGACCGTGAAGAGAAACTGCTGCAGCCGACCAAGGCGTCATCATCGTCCAAAGGCTCGTCGGGGCAGTCACAGCAGCCAAGTCTGTTGGATAGCCAGTCTGCCGACCGGGGTACCTCCGGAACGCCAGCCCTGCAGCCCCGGGATGAGGGCGAGGAGTTAGACCGGGCGTTCGGTGGGCTGGCCGTGAAATGAAACATGTTACCTGTGCCAGTAGGATTTACATGACGATGACCAGGGTTATACATCTGACGACACATCTGAACGGGCCAGAGAATACGATGTCGATGTAACCCAGCGGGCCGTGAAGTGACATCCTGCCTTTCGGCAGCCATGTCCCAGGGCACGCGGAGAACAGGTCCCGTGCCTCGTACCGGCACAACGCATCAGCGAGCGTACATCGTTGGGGACAAGACTCACGAGGTTGATTGCTTACTGCAGACGAGCGCGATCTGCTCGAGAGAGTAGGAGCGTAGATTTGGCTCAAGAACGGACATGGACAGCATGAAGGATAATGGAAATTGGACAGCATCCATGATACACGGACAATCTTAGAATACCGTCATGGCATCACCAACAGAGCGTGCATAACCAGCACAAAATAAGTATGTCGTGAAGACGAGGGCTTTATGACTGAGATCATGATATTCCTTAGCTTCTAGTTAGCTTTTTGGCAATCAAATCGAGGTATTCCTGTGATCAAATATATCAGTGTCTTAGGTGGTCTTCTAGATATGTTTCTGGTTCAAATACCATATATATAAATGATTATTGTATTTATTTGAACTGATAAGTGATAAGAAGCTACAGTTGATACATATTCCCATCTACTGACTACTCTGTACGCAGCACATAATTAAAGATTTACAAGTACCTTGAAAATATGTAGAACTTCCTACTGCAATACCAGTTTCGTTGGTAAACAAAATCACACTTTTAAGGGAAAAAATAAGAAATAGCATCTCCAAGCCGAGTGCAAATACTCAAAACTGTTCATTGTGCACGCAGGTTAGCCTATGTATGTTGCAAATCGCTGAGAGTACCAAGACAGAAGGTTGAGTCCCGCGCAGCAGCTCAGGCTGCTCCGCTCCGCCCAAAAACACCCCGTCCCGCAGTTAGCAGCTAGCTAGCCCGCCCCTCCGGAGATTTCGAGCCGACAAAAAAACACCGCCAGACACCTACCTACGTGAGTGAAGTAATCCTTCTACCAATTCCACCTACGATAATAAAATAATACACAAACATACCTACCTACCTAATTTTTATCCGCCCTTCCTTCTTCCCTCTATTCGAACCCCACGGACAAAGTCCCATCCACCGAAGCTCATCCTAGGTCAGGTCACAATAGCAAACAGAAAATGGAACTCCTCCGCGCCCCTCCCGACACGTCCTCCTTCGTTCCCCTCGCGGAGCACCAGTCGCGCACGCCCGCCTCCTTCTACTCGGGCCCCCCGGTCCTGCACTATCACAGCGAGCGGTGCAAGGTCGTCATCCTGGAGCGCGACCTCGCCGATGCTCCGGCGCTTAATGCCTTGCGTGGAGGGGAGGCCGTGTCGTCGAATGGCAATGGTAATGGCAGCGGCACGACGGCGGCTGCGGTTGTGACGGGGACGGGAACGGTCAATGGGTCAGCGTCAGAGTCTGACCGTCACCGTCAGGCGAGGGAAGGCGGTGAGGAGAGGGAGGGGGAGGAGGAGGAGGAGAGGATGGACGAGGGAAATGAAGAGGAGGATAAGGAGGTTGTGATCGATGGGGTGGATGTGTGGGTTACGTCTGAGTATGCATACTTTCCTCTGTCTACATTTCAACCTAAATTATGGATCTGCGAGCTGACAACATGTCTACAGGAAATTCCTCCTCTACCGCCCCGCGACCTCCGCCGGCGTCGCCATCCCCTACCCGTCCATCTCGCTGCACGCCATCCAGAGACTGCGTCTGCCGGATCCTTCTTCTCCAGAAGGGACCGAAGGCGCTGAGGTACAGGGCCTGTACATGCAGATCGCCAAGCCGGCCGCAGAAGGAGCAGCCGTTGAGGAAGACGAGGAGGAAGAGAGCATCACCCTGACGATCGTGCCGCCGCCAGCACCACCGGCGCCAGCACCAGCAGCCACAGAAGAGGATGCAGAGATGATGACAGACGCAGAGAAACCCGAGGAGACGCCGACGCAGGCGCTCTTCGCGGCCGTCTCGGCCTGCTCGAACCTGCATCCGGACCCCGTCGCTCCCGGCGACGAGGATGACGACGAGGAGTATGGCGGCATCCAGGGCAGCTCGCTGTTCCAGTCCGGGCTAATCGCGCCGGGCAGTCAGAACGGCGGGCTGCCGCCCCCGGTCGAGGGCAGTTCCGGGTGGATCACGGCGGAGAACATGCACGAGTACTTTGACGAGCAGGGGAACTGGATCGGAGGCGGGGAGGCGCCGCCGACGTTGCCGCTGGGCCCGGGGGCCGGGACGGTGAGGCCGCGGGAGGACGATGGTGGGGATGGCGAGGGTGGTGAGAGCGAGGAGACGAAGTGGAGGAGGACGGATTGACTGATTTGATTTTAATCAATTGATTGGGTTGTGTCTGCGGGCTGGTGAGAGAGGGTATGCCATGGATGAAGGAGATGGGGTCTATGAGATACTTTCGACTGTTCATGTGCTGTTGTTGCAACTATGGAAAAAATAATTCTCGACATGACGAGACAGTTAAGGCCTGCGGTGGAAGAAAAAAGCATGATCGGCATTTACTATCTGAAATGTTGGCAATTTCTCTCTGAGAGCTCAGTTACATCGAATCAACACACGAAATGAGGATCATGTAGATCAACTAGCTAGGTAATGAATATCAAAACAAAGGAAATAAAAGAGAGCCTCCCGATACACTGAGAGATAGTTCACACTACACTCATCAACACTGACAAGATGCCGCTCCTGGTCGTGAACAGACTCCTCAAACCTATAACATGCTGTGCTAGTTATTAGGTAGTGATACCTACTCCTTCAAACCCGTCTCGATCATGCAGACTCGCCGGCGTGGGGCACCCTATTCCCAATCCTATTGCTTTCCCCTTTGGCGTCATCATGCCCTGTTTGAGGGTCTTATCGCTGTCTTCAGATGCCCTGTCATTCTTGCTGTCGTCGTCATCATCATCATCATCATCACCGTTACTGAGGTTGTCAACGCTCCTTCGGTTGAAAGCGTCGGAGGAAGGGCCCGAAGGCTCACCAGAATGGGCCCGTGTCGATGCCAATGTCATTGGCGACGCGGACACGCTCGCATCCTCCCAGACGTTGATGGTACCGCTGCGCATGCCGGAGCTTTTGCGGGTTGCAAGCGTGGCTATGGTTGGATTCTCGCTACTAGTATTCCTCGTCCCCATGTTCCGGTACACGGTTAGCGACGACAGGTCTCGCACGCCGCTGTTCGTCCGTCGCAGGGCCAGAACGGACTTGCAGGGATCCTTGCCGCTGGGTGCAGAGGTAGGTGCATCGGTCGTTGCCGCTGCTGGAGTCACGACGGTGTTCCGTGACGGTTTAGGTGGTTGGCTGTGCGGCCCTTTGACCACGGAAGGTCGAGGACTGGTTGTTGGCGAGTTAGAATGCAGCTGTGTCGAGGCTGGATCGTATGGGATGGCCAACAGAGACACCGGCCTTTCTGGAGATGGTGTCCTAGACAAGCTGCCTTCTTCAGAGGGAGGGGATTTGAGGATGTCAAACGCCGTTTTGTCGCTCTCCGACTTGAAGACATCACCAGCCGAGTTGAGCCGCGTATGCAACCCTTTCCGGGCCACGTTTGAGCGAATACGAGAAATGGTACCAGGAGAACTTGCGAGTCCCCGTCCATCCCCCAGAATGGTTTCCTCTGACAGATGCCGACTATGTCTATGTCTCTTTGGTGACCTTCTAGGAGAAGTTAACATCAGTGGGCCAGGACGCGATGTTGGTCCTGGCCCGTATCTCTCTTCCAGTTCATGGCTATCTTCAGGCTCTTCGATGGTGGGCGAGAACGCGGGACCTCCGAAGGACAGTGATGGATGGATCGAAGTCCTGACGGAGCTCTGTCGTCTGTGGCCCTTTCGCATACCCTGCGCTCCCTTCAGAGCCGAAGGGGATTGCGCTCTTGATGGGCTATCTCCAGCGTGCGAGGGGCTCCTATTCACAGCAAGGCTTGCTCTCGTTTCCTCTGCAGTCTCCTTGTGGTTATGAATGGCCTTCAAGATTGCTGGGTCAATGATCCGCTGATTCTCGTCCATAGTACGCCGCTGTGGCAGGATACTCGTTCTATCTGCATCCTGCAAGCGTAAAACCTGCCGTTCGTCGAGACTATGGCTTTGCTGGTTGAACGAATGTCTTGGATTGGCTGAATTTGGACGGAGAGAATGTAGGTGTTGACATGGGACAGTCGTGGTGGTCTGGGCTTTTCCTCTCATAGGGGACGCCTGTCTTCTTGGAGAAGACTCAACTGATCCGCTCCTGCGCGGCGTTTGGCTGCTCTGCTCAATGGAGTAAGTCGTCTGCCGACTAGTTAAGCTCCCACGTGGAGAGCTGCGAGCATCGCCTATCTTGCGAGAGTCGAGAACGGCAAGCGAGAACTGAGCTACAACCGGCTGCTTCTGCGACGGGGATTCTCTTTCAGCGGCATACCTTGCCCCATGTCCGTCCCCGGTCCCTCTGAGATATGGACTGAACGGATTGAACGTGGGACAAGGCGGCAAAGCCGGGGAGTTGAATCCGACGTCTCCTGACGTTGGAGTCTTCGTTCCATCATCGAGGATAGAGCTATCTACTGTTTCCAGGCTCATGAAGGATAGCTGCATAACAGAATCATCTTTCGGAAGATAACGAATGGGACGACAAGAAGCAGGTGGCGGCGGCATGGGCTGCTGTGGTGCCGTCCCTGCAGTTTGCGTAGTGATACTCCTAGTACACACCCTCGTTGCCTCAAGCAAACCGGACTGGCTCCCTGGAGTGGCCGTCTCACTTGACCGATTCTTCTGGGCTGGCAGTGGCCATGCAGCAGACATTTGTCTACCGTCAGGATCACTGTTCATTCCATCTTCTTTCTTGCCCTCTGGGGTGGTTCGTGGGGTTTTCTCTGCGGGAAGCTCAGATACACCCTCTACGGCAGATGTAGGTTCCTTTCCCTTTGAGACCGGTTCCTCCTTAGTCCGGGAGATCTGCTCTAGAGAGTCGGCCAAGGCTGCTAGAGAACCCAGGGGAATTGGCTTCTGACGCACGATCGAGTGGTGTTTTGACTGGGACCTTGGGAGGGTGCCTTGCAGAGACCGGCTCCTGCCTTTCCCCTGTGGGTGGATCATGGATTCTGCCATTAGTGGTTGCTGGACACTTTCACGGAAACCGCTTGGCGTCCATTTGTTTGGTAGGTTGTAAGGATGCCGTCCATAAGATGGAAGGGTTGAGAGTTCCTGTCTAGGCTCTTTGGTGTCAATATTGGCGCTCTCTGGGTCCTGGGGATGTCTTCCTTGACTGGCCTGTGCCATTATTGCCAATGGGAGGCGGTCATGTTGTACCCGTATCCATACCACTGTCACGACTGTCACTGTCATGACAAACAAGATGGAGCAGACCATGGAGACTGCAATCACTGTGGTGACACTGGTCATTTTGTGTTGATCACAGCCTCAGCACTGTCCCTGGAGTGGTTTGACAGAAGTCGCGTTCCTCTTTCCCACTTCGCGTCCAATAGCTGGGCAGCCCGGGCGCCGTCCGCACCTCGAGACGGCGTGTCGAGGACAAAGGGGAGGACGTGAGTAAACGGGGACAACATCAGGGAACCAGAGACGGTGGAGGTAGAGGAGAAGAGGGATGCCAGTTTGTTTTTGTGGCATGGACCCCGACTGGAATGCGAGTGCATGCTCCCCGGGCACGCGCGGAACGCTGGCGGGTTCCCAACGACGCGATGTTGCAACAACATGTGTTACTTCCACAGAGCGTAGAAGCCGTTCACGGTGCATGGAATGCCTTGTTTGTTGGGTTTAACCAAGGGACTGAAGGAGACATGGAATGGAGACATTGGTGGAAGCCATAGTTCCATCAACCAAGTAGACCTGGAGGAACAGCTGAGATGCACACATCATTTTCTGGAGTCTGCGCTCCCGCACAGGTCAAGACAGACCGAGAATGTGTCTAGAAGCAGATCTCTTGTGCCGGCTGTTGGGTTCTGACAACCCCTCATGGCAGAAGGAGCAGGCCCAACGACCCCTCAATGCCCGCGGACAGCCTCTCCAAGACGCTGCCGCCAAGGTACCTCGTCGAAGCATCCGATGCCAGGCCGGCCCGAAGCACGCAGACCGCTATAAGTCTATATGACTCCCATGAGCGCCATGCGAGGGCGCTGGCGGCGCCACACAGGGTCGAGAATCTCGAGATGCGACGGCCCACTGCGCATCCACCTCCCCTCCACGTCTGCTGCGGGCCCTCACCGGCTCTCCAGACCGAACGACAACGACGCTGTGGACCTACAGAGCAATAGTCATGTGCTCACGCGAGCCCTGGGACGGCCGGCGAACCTTCTATCCGGCCGAGTTGTCGGAAGGCCCTTTGTATTACATGGAGGACGATGGGGAACTTGGAAGCAAATCCGATGCTCTGGCCACGCGATCCGAGACGCCCATCATCCACGGATGCCCTCCGTGTCATCTCCGCGGGCCCGGGTCGGGGAGAAAGCCATACGGGATGCTGAGATGCTGAACTGCAGATTCATCCCCAACCCCGCGCATCCACTCCGCTCGGCAGGCCGGACGTCCCGCGCTGGAGACCTCAGGCCGACATGCCTCCACCTCACCTCCATCTCACATCGACTCCGTTCCCACTCTGCTCGGTTGGCGCCGTTCGACCCTGCTGGCCGGTCGCAATCCTCGCATCCAGGGTTCTGGAGGTGCTTTCGGGGGGACTGTCACGGCCAACCCCACCTCCGACCAGGGCTTCGGTCCCCTCCCTGTGATGCGCCGTCCGCCGTGGGCATTTATTATAAAGGCTCGCCTCGCCTCGCTGTCTCTGCATTGCACAAGCCCATCCTTTTCTACTTTGCCATCTCTCTACCGCCGCGTTAGACCTCGTCCACCATGGCTGACGCTCCCCTCACCAACGGCCTCTTCCGCCATGACAACACCACCCCCCCGGAGCATCCCAGCCTGATGTCCCTCTTCTCCCTCAAGGGCAAGACCGCCATTGTCACCGGAGCCGGTGCCGGCATCGGTCTCGCGGTGGCCCAGGGTCTTGCCGAGGCCGGAGCAAACGTCGCGCTGTGGTGGCACACCAACCAGAAGGCCGTCGAGCGGGCCGCGGAGATCGAGCAGAAGTACGGCGTCAAGTGTACGTGGCCGGGCCTTCTGTGCCAGTTACCCGCGGAAGTGCGCTGATCCCAACCCCTCTCTCAGGCAAGGCCTACCAGGTCAACGTCAAGAACGCCCAGCAGGTCGAGGATGCCGTGAACCAGGTGGTCCGGGAGTTCAACGGCCGCCTCGACGTCTTCATCGCCAACGCCGGTATCCCGTGGACCAAGGGCCCCATGGTGGACGGCCCCATTGACCACTACCTGGATGTCGTCAACACCGACCTCGACGGCACCTTCTACTGCGCCAAGGCGGCCGCCGCCCACTGGCGGAGGCAGAAGAAGGAGGGCACCGACATCTTCGGCAACAGGCTCGAGAACTTCCGGGCTGGCAGCTTTGTCGCCACGGCCTCGATGAGCGGTCACATCGTGAACATTCCGCAGATGCAGGCTGCATACAACGCCGCCAAGGCGGGTGTGATCCACCTCTGTATGATACTCCCTCCTTGACTTGCCGGTGTGTGTTCCCATTATGCTGACGTTTTATTCCAGGCAAATCCCTCGCCGTGGAATGGGTCCAGTTTGCCCGCGCCAACACCGTCTCCCCCGGCTACATCGTCACGGACATCTCCAACTTTGTGCCCCAGGAGGTCAAGAACCTCTGGAAGGACAAGATCCCCATGGGCCGTGAGGGCCGCGTCGAGGAGCTCAAGGGCGCCTACCTCTACCTCGCCTCGGACGCCTCCAGCTACACCACCGGTGCGGACCTCGTCGTCGACGGAGGTTACAGCCTGCCTTGAACATTCTCCTGGTTTTTCTTTCATAACTTATCTCGTCTACGGCGCCACCAGAGAGCCGAATTGAAAAAAAAAGCGCACATATAGACATAGAATAGAGAGGGCTGGCACGAGCCTGCTGGACAGCTTTACATAGATTGATAGATCATCCTGGCGATAGGTATCCAGGGGGTTGAACATACCGAACATGAATAGACTTTGGCATGTCCCACAAAAAAAGTGGGTGGGTGTATGAAGATTGCCTTCCTGTTCCTGAATTTTCCAGGTGTAACCATGGATCTCTGCTTGGCATCTGACGTCATGTTTCCCTGTTCCTGCCGTCTCAGCTTCAGGTACGGAGTACTGCAAACCCGGTACCGACTTTCAGAAGTACGGTACCTGTGGTACGTCTAGGAGGCACTTTCAAACGCAAAAACGAACAGCAGTACCGTATCTAACAGTGCAGAACAAATTCCATGGCCCCTTCTTTTTTTCTCTTATTCCTGAGCGACAAAATGATTGCAAACTCCAGAAACCTCAAACTATGTACCTACAATACATAAAAATAGACAAGTACCCAGGTACCTACCTATTAAGTATGTACCTAACCCGTCCTCAACCTCCCATACTCATCACCACCACAATGATCATACTCATGATCATCCTCCCCAACCATCCTCTCAAACCCCCTCACAGCCCGATCCACTACCCGATCCACCCACGCCCCGACCCCCCTCCCCTCGCGGATCCGTCGCCGCAGCCGCCGCTCCCACCCCGGCGTCGCGGGCGACGGCGGCTCGACAACCTCGCTGCGGAGCCTGTGCGTCGTGGGGTCGAAGTATTTCGAGAGGGGAGTTGTGGTTGTCGGAGGCGGTGGGACAGAACTGCCTGTCGCGGAGATGGGGATGGGCTGGAGGTGAAGGGGAAGGGGAAGGGGTGCGTAGCCGTCGGTTCTGTGTTTGGTCTTGTTCCTGCCCCTCAGGCGTAAGCGTATGCCGGAATCGGGAGAGCTGTCACTGTCATTGTCGTCGTTCTCATCGTTATCCCCATCGGAGGAGGAGAGATTGGATGATAGATCCGAAGAAGAGTCTATTTCCGTCCCGGCTGTTGATGAGTGCGAGTACATCTCCTCCATCTCGGTATCCGCACCGCTCTCGTCGTTGTCGAACGGATTGATAGCATATTCTTCTCCCTCTTCTTCCTCTTGCTGTTCCTCCTCCCCATCCCCGTCCTCGAGATCGAGATTGAGATCCCCATATCCACCCTCATTTCCTTGTTGTTGTTGTTGTTGTTGTCGTCGTCGTCGTCGTCGTCGTCGTCGTTCTCTCCCTCTCCTTTTTCTACTCCTCCTGCGTCTTCTCTCCACCAAACGGTGATTGCCCTGGTGCCTCCAACGGCATCGACGCAAAGAGACAAGAAGCTTGCGGAGTGCTCTGCGGAAGAAGTAGTAGACAGTAAAGAAAAAGGAGAGAGTAAGCAGCACGGCTGGGATCATGACGACCAGGATCCTAGTCTTGGGCGATGATGTCGGTCCTGCTGGGTTCGGGTCTGGGTCTCGGTCTCCTCGGTCTGCGAGGGATTGATGATGAGAGGTGAATGTGAGCGTGGGTGGTGGTGCTATTGGAGGAGTCATGGTGGAGGTTTTGGTGGTTGTGGTTGAAGGAGGAGGGCATTCTGTTGCTGTTGCTTCTGTTCCTGTGGGCGAGGATGATAAGAGACGAGGACGAGGAGAACGTGTCATTGTTGCTCTGTTCTGCTCTGTTCTGCTCTGCTCATCAATGTCTGAATTTTTCAGGTCGTGGATTCAGATTTGTATGAATGGAGGGATATACGTACGCACCTAATCTTCCGCAGAAGTAGCTAGGCAGTACCCAGACAGCACCTATATGGATCGAGATGTCATATAGGTACAGTGTCTACCTATCTATGTAGGGAACTGTCCCTATGCAGCCAGAACAGGGTATGTGTGGAGCATGTTGCAAACTGCTCTGCAGGTAGTTCTGTTCTGTGTGTTCATTTTATTTTCACTTGTGTTGTTGTCCTGCCGTTATTATTAACTCTCTTCAGGGGTAATCACTACTCTCTATTTTTTTCTTTTCTACATATTACCCAGTGTCTAGTCCACAACTTGCTTCTCTTACTGCTATTTTCTCCCCTATTGGGGTACCTAGGCACCTTGGAGCACATAGAACCCATGGACACATTCAAGTAGAGCCCTATTATCCCTCAGGATTCATTGAAATTAGGGTTTCCAGATCTAATTATGATACGAATGCCTATCCGGTCAACACTGGAACATGCTGGCTAGGCAAGGTAGGTACTATGTTCTGTTTGATCCCATATTCTGATGCTCGGCGGCAAACGTAGACAGAGATGGAGATAGCATGAGATTAAGTTGACTCATCCTCAAAATATACAGTGAGTACTACTACTACTACTATAATGGGCTATTTAGGTATATCTATTACAGAAGGAGCAGCTTTTCCAATTTGGAAACAGATCTCCCTTTTTTTTCAATTGCATACTGGTGAAAATACAAATAATAACAAGCGCATCTTGACCCGACTTTTTTTGAGCGCCATTGAAGACATAGATATGTTAAGTCGAAGATCTGATGAAACAGACTGAGGGGAGATGAGATTGATAAAAATCCGGCCAGAGGACCGAGCATATGTTCATGTAAAATAGAAAGGTATCCACTTCGACCCTCCAAGCCAGTTTCAACCCATTTTTATTTACTTGCACTAAAGTGGAATGAATGCACAACCGTGACGTGCGAGTTGGAAAATAATTAATCGAGAAAGTGGACAGAACGACTTTTTGTCCAGGGATTCAGTGAAGGGGGAAAAAAAAAGTAAAGACATAAAAGGACCAGAACAAATGAAAGAAAGGTATCCAGTACGAAGTGAGGCCGATAGCACAGGAAAGCTGAAAACAGATTGGCCGTATACTGCCATATATCTTCAACCAAATGAGTAAACCACGCACTCCCACATGCATTCCACTTTGATCCAGACCGAGTACAGACGAACGCCGACGTTTCTCAATTATTCACCGGACCAAGATACGAGACCGAATGTCAACAGAGACTCCATGTAAATCATGAACAGAACAAATGACAGGGCCAAGTAACAGGCTAAACCTGTCAGGACACAAAAGTGCAGAGCCCGCTAGAAAATCAAAAAAAAGAGAAGGGGAGAAGAGGAAAGGATAAAGTAAGAAAGTATGGAAGGGGCTTTAGGTGCATTGATAAGGCTCTTTAGATGCAGACAATAGGCAGAGCGGCCGTGATCTGACACCAACTGTAGAGCAGAGACTTCCCGACGTCTGACGGGGGCCGCCAGACGGCAAGTCGTTTTCCACATACACTAGAAATCCTCAGATGCTGAAAGGGCATCCATACGGGTCTGCATATGATGGAAAGAATCGAAGGAGGCAACGCAGGTCTAGCTCCAGTAGTCACTCAGGCTGAATAGACAGCTCGTCCGAAAGGCTATGCAACCTGGGTTCGTCTCTCACGACTTTTCCTCGGTACCCGCCATCTGAACGTCCTGCTGTCCACTCTCCGTGGAAATCGGCCGTTTCACATCACCAGACTCTGGTGCGTTCTGCTGCTGCGGTTGCTGCCCGCCATCCGCACCTCTGGCGGCGGGAGAACGCTTTCTGCCCAGTCTCTCGCACCACATCTCTGCGCTGACGAGAGTGTCGTTCACCACGCGGGTGACTTGTGTCATCATATCCAAGCCCTCCTGGGCGAGGACAAGGATACGATGGGCACTCGTGGCTGTGTCTGACGGATTTGAGGAAGGGGTCGGCGGAGGATTCGATGCAGACGCGATATGGAACCGTTGTGGCAAGGAGGTAAGATGTCGCCGAACGAGGTTGCGCGCATTCTCGGGCAACGCACCGCCGGCGTACTTGGAGACGATATCGACTACTTGTCTCAGAGTGGATAGCACGTCCTCCTTGATCGCCTGAAACCGCTGCGACAGCTGGGCGCGGCTCAAGGCACACCCGGTCCCACCTGCGGCAGACGCATCCACAGCCTGCTGCTGGTTCGCGCTGCCCCATTCCTTCAGCATGTTTTGCAGAGCGACGATGGCGTTAGTCAACCGCCCGTTCGCCCATCGCAGCCAGGTCAAGCAGTACTTCAAGCTGCGGAGTGATTCCTCACTCATTGCAACCCCCAGCCCAGATGTCGAGATCATCAAACGGCTCTGCCAGGTGGACGCAGTCCGCGTTGTGGTTCGACTCGTCACCACGCTGTCCCCACTAATTTCTTCATAGGATGGAGACCGATTGTCGTCGTAAGGCGGGAGGGACTCGGTGGACGACAGGTCCGAAGATCGCCTCACTGGTTGCGACTGCGCGGGATCCGCGAGTCCTTTCTCGACATCCATCGGGTCGGGGTTATTTTCTCCGCTGACCTTCCTACGTTTGTTGCGGGCTGCGTCGGCAGCTTCCCTCCGCTCCAGCATCCAGCGGATTCCACTCTCGACACCCGTCTTCCGGCCCACGGTGCCCACAGTGTTTACGACGGGAGACCCGATCTTGCGCTCCAGGAATTCGGCGCCGGATTTGAAACGCGGAGAATAGGATTTGGAGGAAGCATATGCAGACATGGACCCATTGATGGCCGACGAGATCAGGGGATGAGCGGAGGTCAGCAGTGATAGCAGCGGCTCGGGCTGCTGCGTCTCACGCGGTGCAGCAGCCGCGGAGGAGACCTGCTGCGACGAGGGCGGTGGTCGAGGGGACTGGCCGTAATCTGAAGAAAATCAATAGCATATGTCAGCACGCACTTTCTGAAGAAGATTTCCCAACGTGAGTAACCAGCACCCCCCCACCATCAACGAGACACGTACCTGAGCGCAGCCCTTCCAGAGCCTGCGCGGCTTCGATGTCGTCCATCGAGAGCACACTCGTGGCGCGTCGAGTGCGGTCCTCGACGCTGGCGTTGCTGTCGACGTCCATCATGCTGGCCGACTCGTGCTCCGCTGCGGAAGCAGAGGGAGCAGGCGGAGGGGGGTGAGCAGGAGCGGAGGCGCCGTCTCTGACGGAGGAGACGACGGCCGCGGGCGACGGAGACGACACGGTGAAGGGACGCTGCTCCATGGCGGTTCTTTTCTGTCCGGTGCCGACGCCGCGTTTGCGCTGGGGCGGAGCGGGCGTTCCGAGACGAAAGGTTCTCCCACACGTGAAAGCGACGACGGTGACGAGACCAGGGTCCCCCAGCCAGTCACGGCGCGATGTCCGGGAGAAAAAGAAAAAGATGTCGAGAAACCACTCGGGATCGAGTCAAGCACCGACGAGACGTCTCACGTACGAGGGAGAGTGAGTTACACCGTGCAAAAAAGAGATGGTGATGTCGCAGCGGTGCGATATCGGTATCAGACGCAGTATGAGGATGCGAACAGCACCACCGCACCACGTAGCACGGCGCAGCAAGAGAGAGACCGGAGATGGGAAGGACAGGGCAGAGCGAGGCACCACGCAACAGGGCGGCAGCCGGTCGGTCTGGAGAGGAGCGTCCTCGCCTCCGCGCGGTCGTGTCCGGAGTCTCTCTTTTTTTTTGAGATCCAGCTGCCCGGTCGGCTGTGAAGATGCAGATGCTGGAGCGATCACATGCCCCGTGCTGCCGCAGCCGCGCCCGCGCTGATAGGCCCATGCGCCCCTGTGCCTTCCCTGCCTGACATGTGATCCGCCCCGTCGGAAATTTACGCGACGTCCCGTGATCCAGATCGGCAAGCGTGCTAGCGTCTTGGGCACGTGTCCGGCGTGGGCGATGGGTGATGCCTACAACTAAACTGAACGTGCTTTCTCAAAACTTCCATATCGATCAGCATCTTCCAAGCTGCTCTCCTTTAATCTCTACCGTTCTCTGAGACTCTAGCAGGTCTACATCACCCGGTCTTCGTCTCAACCACCACAAGCCAAGGCAACCGGAAATACATATCCAGACACGCCAGCAGAAAACAAGACTCACAGGGATATCATCAACGCTGAACAGTCACGTAGAAAACAAACAGGAAATATGCAAAAGACCTCGGATGTCCTCAAAGAAACCCGTCACCAACTCTAATCAGAAGAGGATTAGGGTAAATTGGAAGAAGACATCCCTGCAGTCGTCTTTCCAATCGCTCATTCGACCGACGCTCCGTCGTCGTCATCGTAATCCAAAGCAGCCAGCGCTTCCATGGCGTCCGGGCCCTCGTACTCCGAGTCGCTGTCCTCATCCACCTCCTTGGCCGCCAGGAGCCGCGATACCTTGCTGCTGACCTTGTAGCAGCTGTAGACCATGTCCCGCACCAGCCGCGCGGGCGCGTTCCCGGTCTTGATCCGGCACAGCGTCTCGCCAACCGCGTAGAAGGCAAAGTTGCCTGTTGCGTACTTATTGTACACGCACGATGCAAGGAGCCTCGTCCATTCGTACTCGCTGTTGTTCCAGGTGTGGACCAGCGGGTGCTCGAAGGCGGGGGGCCGGATCGCGTGCACAAGGTCCGCTGCTGCCTGCGACGTCACGGCAAACGGCTTCTTCTCCCCATGGGAGACACGCTGCCAGTCACTGTAGGATTCTTCGACCCGCCTCTCGACCTCCTTCAGCGCCAGGAACAGGTGTCCCGGACCTCCTGCCGCCTTCTCACGATTTGCTCTCTCCATGGCCTTGCGCCAGGGACGAACAAGGTCCTCGTCCTTACCGCGGTATGCATCCAACTCGTCGCAGAGATCCTCAAACTTCTTCAGGAGATCATTCTTCTGCTTCTCAGCAACTTCGAACCTTAGGTAGTCGATGATGTTGGATGGCTTCCATTTGCGTCTTCCGGGATCCTTGTATGCCGGGGGCAGCCGCATCCGCGGGCTGATCTTTTTGCGGTACTTCTGCCAGGCTTCCTCGGACAGCTGTACACCCGCCTTCCGGCCATCAACAAGATAACTGAGAAGGCACGCCAGTTCTTTCGCCTTTTCGCAGTTGACCGATCCCTCTTCCTCATAGATGATCTTCTCGTGCTCCAGAGTACACCGTCCGAGGTTTGAGAGAGTCAGATTGAACATGAAAGTTTTCTCGATGAATTCATCTGTCGAGTGGATCTCTTTCATAGGGGTCGAATGCTTCTGGAGTCCAAAGTATTCTGGTGGAGTATTCTCGGGCTCGGGAGGTGGAGTGTTCTTGAAACTCTTGACAATACCCTGGTCCCAGCAGATCCATGGCATGTCACCGTCATAGTCACCACCGGAAAGCATTTGCGCAAGGGGTTTGTCCCCTTTGGTTGGGAACACGATCACGTCCTTGAAATGGCGCAACTCTGGCTTCCAGACGGCCCTTCGCCGCTGGATGTCTGAAGGCAGGTGAGCAGGCAGGCGAGCCACGAGAACATCGACGCCGTCGAGCAGATTGTCCTCAAAAGCAGGATCCTGCCACTGGGTGGAAAAACCGAGGTGAACTTCATCCTCATTCAATACGCCATACGGATCGGCGATACAATACGCATACGTGGAAAGCGGCACACGGATATGAATGTCCTCAACGTAGCGGTCCAGCGTGGCTTTCAGACAGTGTCGAAGGCGGTCCCGTAGAGGAGGGAAGTTCCGCGGGGAGAAACCCGCTTCCAAAAGTCGAATGATGCACTCGGCATCATCAAGGATCCATTGATCTAATCGCCTGAATTTATTGCGAGAAAGACCATCCTCGGCTAAGGGTCTTATCTTCTGGATTAGGTTTCTGCCGAGGATGATGCTGTCTTGTTCAATGACCTCTGCAAAGTCTTGATACATTTGCTCTATGCCTCTGCGCATGAGCTCTGCAACATATTCCCTCACCCGTCCTCCATGCTCCAATATTGTGAGAAGCTGAACATTCAAGTCCCCCGGGTGCAAAGGCTTCGCCCAATTTGCGACTTCAAACGTCAGCTGCTCGTCATCAACGGAACTGGGGTCCCAGTAACAAGGGTGCGGCTTGATCTTGAGTTGGGAGTCAGAAATCTGGATCCAGAAACCTCTATCCCCGGCTGATATGGAGGAGTTATGCTTATCTACCATCCACAACCCTTTCGCTCCCGCGATACGGCCCTGGAAGCAGCTAGGGGTGTTTCCAGAGATACCCAGATGATCACAGATCTCTCGCGCGAGTGCTCTTGACATAAGAGCGCAGCCATCATTCATGACTTGTTTCCCCGGGATATCTTTCAAATGCAGAATTTCCTCTGGTCGCAGAACAACAGTAGCCCATGTTTTTGACAGTCCCAGACCAATTCGCTGAAAGAGCTTGCAGTCGGACTGCTCTATGTTTGCGTCGCGGGCTATGTGCCACTCAAGCAATGCCTCAAGGCTCATTGGAGTGTGTTGATCGCAGGATTGGTTGACAGGTGCTACTACTGGTGGCCGTGGGTTGCTATGGTCAAAGTCGATTCCGTCAATCGCAAAGAATACAACCCTGAATCGAATATCCCCATTTCTCTTCTTTTTTGTGTTTGCGTCCTCAACGTAGAATGGCCTCCACTTCCTCCCAAGGCAGTGGTGAACATTCTGGGTCAGCCATTTCACGATGCTTTCACGCAGAAGAGACGGGGGAGAGGTGGATCTGAGGTGAGGTGGTGGACGTGTTGGAGCTGGTATCGTCAGGCTCAAGAAGCGATCAGACCCGAACCGTCTGTGGAAGCGGCAGGTCCGTTCGATTTTCAATGGATTCAGTCTTAACTTCAGAATGCCGGGTTCGGACTTTTCACACCAATCCAATTCACCGGTGAGCACCACAACCTCAGAATGCTTAGCGGTGTCCTTGAATCGCTCGACCGCAGCGGCCCAGGCCCTAGGGGCTGACTTTTCCGGAAGAGGCATGCTGCGTCTCTGGCTGTGAGTTGCAACCCATTCCCAAAACCTTTCATAATCGTATGTCATGCTATCCCCCGCGAGCATCATATTAAAGGGTATCCCCCAGGCTCTAGCGATTCTTTCCAGTTCGTACCGGTGCCGTAAAGAGATGGAACGCGAAAAGCTCTCTTGACTGGCGAAGGGACCATTCTGAAGAAGGTCACTGATGAGCTTTTGTTTGCACTGCGCTGCAGAAGAAGACTTGTTCTCCACTTTTGCCGCTTCTGCCGCGTCAAACAGATCCTTCACTTCTTGGCTGAGCGTTACCCCCGTCATCTGACTACTCTGGCTGGGATCATCGTCCATAGGCACTGTGATATCCGTGATGTCCGTGTTGAACGAAGTACCCAGAGCGCGAGAGCCTTGCGAACTGAATATTCCTGACGTTGTGGTGGTCGAAAAGCTGACAGTCGGGTCATCTTTCGGCGCTGGATCAGCGAGCAGCTTTGAGGGTGCCATGAACTCGACAATTGTGGATTGTCTCTTCTTAGTCTTCCTGGAATCGAGCTCCTGAGAGCCATCAACGAAAGAATTAGTTTTGCCTATAGCATCAAAATCGAGTTCATCGAAATCGGAGTCATCGAATTCGTCCTGCGCTTTCACAGACGGAGATCGATTGGCGAGGCAGATGAGTGGGGAGCTAGGAGCTGTGGCAAATACCTCTTTTTCCTCAATCGACTTTCGTTTAGTCAACACTGGCCGGTCGGGAACTTTTAATTCGGAATCAGCGGCATCGCTTGCCCGCTGGGGCCCATTTGAAAGATCCCTGGGACGATCCAAGGGAAGCGAGCCATTCGACCCTTGTGTGAGAAGATATATCTCATCTCTTATCAACTTTTCAAAATACCTGAGACGTTCCTGCCGTTCTTCCTCCGGAATGGCTTTATAACCATCTGTCCGCAGAAAGTATCTTGTCGGCAGCGTGCCGAATTCTTGACGCGGTTTGAACACCCATTGTGATAGTCGGGGTCCGGCCCACTCCTCGAAATTGGCAATGACACTCCGAACATCGGCACTGCGATTGTAATACAGCCACCTGAGGCCATTAAAACACTTATTTTCGAGAGACTCCCTTTGCTTTTCCCGGACCGACGGCGAGAAGATGGGGTCGTTCGGAATTTGCAGGTCGTATTTCACGTTGAGGGACTCGATGATGCGGCTCAGCTCCTCTCCCGACTTCTTGGCGGGAGTACGGGGGTTCGACCGGTTTGTCATGGTAGGACAGGATGAGCGAGTGTCCTGTGCTGTACACAACCTCTCTCATACACGAGATCCTTCAGGACTCGAACGGCGGACGGAACCGGAGGAACTCGTTGCATCCAAACGCGCTCAAGCGCGCATCGAAGCAAGGATCGCAGAACCAATTTGCAGGAGTGACTTGCGCGGAATACGAATAAGTGGGACAAGGCGAGAAAACAACAGGCTGGTTCATCTGGGACAGGACATTTTAAGTTCAGAGCAGATGCCACAAAGCGCTTGTTCAAGAGCAACCAAGAAGTGAGTCACAAAGAGAAAACAAGAGAAAAAAACAGAAACAACGACAAAGAGCACCTAGATACGAAATCCTGCGTGCGGTATGTGTGCAGTTCCTCGGCGATTGATATTGCGTGCGTGACTGAGGGGTCAGGATGTATGCAGCAGTACATGAACAAAGCAAGGGGGTAGATGCATGCGACAGCGGCAGAGACAAGCGGGGAAAGATTGATTAGAAGAGCGGCAACCAAAAAGAAGAGCAACGCTAGTCCATAGTTCTGACCAGCACTGCAGCAATAATGGCATTCGATGAAGCACACTCTCTAACAGGGATCGGTGTCTTTGATCCTTGTCTAGCCTGCCTCCCTTTATCCTTAGGTCTCCTTGCAGGCTTGGGGAGTGGTAGACCAGAACAACAGGCGGCTGATATAAATGATGTATCAATCAAGAGGACATACATAATTCATCTATCAATCAATCATCCTGGACGAATCCATCCACATGATTATTGCAATTGAACTGTGTGGGCAAAATGAATGGTACGATCCTGTTCGTCAGGCATCGAACGAACGAACAATCAATCGATCGACTGGTGAGGCGCTCAGAGTTCCAAGGCCCGGCCCGGCTACAAAGTGCAGGGCCGAGGAACCCCCGTTGAACCTTTGAACCTCTTAGAAGAATCATTTTGGAAGTGCCCCTAATCGCGATTTTTATTAGTGAGATGCTGCCCGGTCGACGGGAGTGGATGGACGGCCGACAGCTCGCTCCACACCCCACCATGCCCGGGCTTTCGCGTGAACCGAACCTGTTACTAGGGACAGACTAGTTGCGGACAGACAGATAGCCAAGCGTTGGACGTGGTGTCTGTAAGAACTGGGGGAAATAAAAGAGATATCTCAATCTGCAGAAAAGCAACGGTTCATAATCTAGAGAGATATACTAAACTGACCACTTGGTTGACTGGATTAGAAAAAGAAATTGGGTGAGAGCGGTAAGGCTTTGCCGCTTTGCCCTGGAAGCCGTCAGCCTCAGGCATGGGACTGCGGGGTGCGGTCACTGCACCTTGTGCGCCGGGTGCGGGCCGAGAAGGAACGGCTCAAACAATGCTTTAATCTTGATTGTCGCATTAATAGGTATTGTCCTTCGATATGAGTGTATCTGCCTCCTAGATCTGTAATAATAGAATAACACAGAGTATTATGCAAAAAAAAACAATGATTTTATTGCAACACAGAAGAAACCAGATGACGGATGATTCACCAGTGGGCAAGGTAGGTTGGGGCTTCAGTACATATGTACCGAGTACAGGTACTTGGAAGTCAAAGACCACGTGATATTATCCTTCCCTCGTCTCAAAGAAAATGAGGATTCATTCAATGTTCTCATAGACCATTGAATAGGATAGGACAGTACTAGCTATGTATGTACAGTACAGTACCCGAGTCCACTGTATAACATGAGTACAACATACAGGCATAACAATATGCGGGACAGACATTCCGCAAATACACACGCATCTCACATCACTCACATCAATGACCATGGCAATGTCACGCACGTAATGAGCAAAGGAAAGAGAGAAAAAGGGGAAAAAAAAGGACAAGAGGAAAAGTTGAAGAAGCCCCGCTCCATCGGATCAGAACAGCCACGACACAAAGGTCCGATAGAACCAATTGTACTGCTGGCGCTGCTCCGACTCGGCCGCCTTGCGCGCGAGGAAATTGGCCTCCTCGCGGTCGATGACGTCCTTGCCGGTCCAGAGGTCAGCCTCGTGCGGGTCGACGCCCTTGCAGCCCGTGACGAGCTTGTAGCCGAAGATGAGGATCAGGTAGAGCGGGATGCCCAGGTAGGCGGTGATGAAGTTCTTGTAGTCGAAGTTGCCCCACTTGGGGTTGTGCGTGAACACGTCGAAGTTCTTGGTCAGCGAGATGACGATGCAGAAGACCAGGGCGCCCCACGACCCGTACACGCCCAGCGGCGCCTTGAACGCCAGCGCCGAGTCGGGCACCTGCTGCGCCTTACGGGCCCGCACGAAGTAGATGTGCGTCACGAGGATCGAGACCCAGGTGAGCAGGCCGAAGATGGTGACCAGGTTGACGAAGTAGCCGAAGACGGTCTTGGAGTCGTTGGAGACGTTCATGTAGGCCAGCAGGGCGAAGAGGGTGGACACGCCGAGAGCGTAGATGGGGACGCCCCGTCGGTCGGTCCGTGAGAGGAACGCGGGCGCTTTGCCTTCTCTGGAGAGGCCGTAGATGGTTCGGGTCGCGATGTAGAGGTCGGAGTTGGAGGCCGAAAAGACGAAGAGCAGGATGCAGGCGTTCAAGATATCCGGCAGGGCGGGGATACCGGCAAGTTGGATGGCCACAACGAAGGGCGAAGCCGCGGCCGAGCTGGCGGCCTTTGTGGCGAACGCAAGCTCCTTGGAATCGTACGGCACGAGCATGCCGACCAGAAAGACGCTGAGAACGTAGAAAAACAGGATTCGGTAGAAGGTGAGCCGGATCGCGCGCGGGATCGTCCTGCGAGGGTTCTGAGCCTCACCGACAGTCACACCGACGAGCTCAGTTCCCAGGTAGGCAAATGTCGCAGAGACCATGGTGGCCCAGAACGCATAGAATCGTCCCGCGGGCCCGTCATCGATGTACGAGTTGAAGGCGCCTGGCTTCTTCCAGTACCGGAAGCCTTTCCTGTCATGGTCGGGTCCGCCTCCCAGCGCGAGGATGAGGGACAGGAGGATGAGCCCGACAATGACGATGACCTTGAACGAAGAGAGCCAGAATTCGAATTCACCGAAGAATCGAATGCCAAAATAGTTGATGCAGACGATCAGGACCAAAAATATAGTGATCCACACGCCGGGATTGACACGATCAGCGGGCAGCCAGTACGATATGACGAGCGCACCTGCTGTCAGTTGATTAGGTGTGACAATAATGTACTTGAACCAATATCTGTACCCAAAAAAAACACGGATTAGCGAAAAACACAATATACAGCTGATAAAGAAGGGGGGATAGGGACTTACGTCCAACCCAGGGTAAAACCGAGAGCAGGGTCACAGAATCGAACAGCATAACCGGTAAAACCAGAGGGCAGAGGCAGCCAGGCAGCCATCTCTCCGAGAGCACACATGACCAGATAGACGACGAATCCAACAACCGAGTAGGAAATAAGGATAGAAGCAGGCTATGATAATCAGCAACAAACTATCGTGTGCTACGATGGCGACAACCTACCCCAGCCCTAAAGAAGCGATGTCAGCATCATGAGCTCTTTTGAATTCGCAAACTTGTGGGTGACACTCACTTGGCAAGAGCGCTTCCGGTACCGATAATCAATCCCGTCCCAATAGCACCACCGATGGCTGATCACGAATCAATTGGGAAATGCTCCATGGCGCTGGTGAAAAAGAGGAGTTGCATACCAATCATAGTGATGTGACGAGCTTTCAGGCCACGATGGAGGTCGACTCGCGGTCCCTCTCGGACCACGCCCTCCTCCGGAGCGGCCACGGCCCCGGCGCTGTACTCATTCTTGGTCGGGCTGTCCATCGAGGACCCCTCCTCTTTTCGATTCCACACTCCCATTCCGAGTTCTGACGGCGGCCTGTGAACAGGACCTTCTGTTGAGGAACTAGGTAGCGGCAAGTTGTATCACCCTGTTTAAGAGCGAATCCTCCCTGCAGGGAGGACAAGGTCCTGGCGATTGCGAGTGCCGGCTATTGATCGGTGCGCGAGGAGTCTGGCGCCGTTGGAAACAATTATAAAATAAATATCACGGGTGGGAGATTCTCTTCGGAGGGTCTTGGGTAGGAAGAAGGCCCAGGGAGGAAGAATAGGAATTACCGGCTGCCCCGTCCTCTGGGATGTACTGTACAATGGGCAAGACTCGAAGAGAAAAAGAACAGAGGCAGAAGCAGAAGAAACGCGCGACGGTGCGCCGGGCCGGGGTTTTGAGGGCGAGTCGAGACCATGGCTTGAGCCGCGAGATGGAGCCGCTCCAGATAACGCCCCTCGAGCTCGTGGGCGCATTGGAGCTGTGAGCGGCTGGCCTGGCGGAACGGACGAGGCCCCGACCCACGGGCGCGGTCGCCAAGCGCTCGCGCGAGAGGAGCGGACGCATCTCCTCTGTCGCTCCCAGGCTTGGGTCGCACTGCGTGCCGCTAGCGGCATCCGCCCGCGCCGTGAACCGTATCTGCCCGCTTAGCTCGGACAGGCCACCTAGACGGCGAGTCCCTGGATGTGGTCCGCGGTACACGGCGTACAGGGACATCGGATCTTCTTATCGTTGGGCTAGAGAAGAAGGGTCATTGGTGCGATTTTCGCCAAGATCTGAGGAACAGGCGAACCTGGTCTTGTGGGCGTGGCATGTCGGGGTGAGGATAAGGTAAGGTTATCTTCGGCGGTTGCCCATCGTGGAAAAGTTCGAGAACGCCGTTCCGCACAGTGATCCGTGGACGTCAGATTCTTCTGTCCTCGACGTTGCCCAGGACGCCGGTTTGACACTTTGACGTCACCAGCACAGCCCAGACTCTCCGCGCCTGAAAAGCAGTGTCTTGCCAGAGAGTTAGCGAGTCCGAGGGCGCATGGGTCAGCGCAGAGACAAGATAACACGTGTGCATGTGACCGGGCCCCTGCCCCGGTCCGGGGAAAGCTGCAGGCGCGGCGGTTCTCTTCTCCAGGACTCTTGGCGCGTCCACCGCGGGACTTCTGGTTGGAAATCAAGCCCGCTGGTGACTGGACGGACTACGGAGTCGCTGGGTGAGGCGAAGTCTCACTCTGTACTCCGTACTCTGTCGTATATACCAGCGGGCGGTTTTTGTTGTTTTGAAACAACTGTTTCCAGATGCTCTCTCTTCAGCCCGTTGATCCACTTCGTTCCGAGTAGACGGTCTCGGCTCGGCCTGCCCAAAGCGAGCTCCCATGGCATGCAGGCCCCGCTAAGGTGGACGGAGCTCTCCGCACACTGTGATAAATTTTTCTTCCCTATCACCGAAATTATTAATAATCCAGGCCTCCCGCCCACCCACCTTCGTCTGTGTCTTCCGTCTGCTTGATGACGGCATGCCGGGCAAATGAGCGCCCACTAGCCGTCGCCCTGCTCTGTGGTACAACACGAATGCGCGGAAGATACTGCGGTAGTGCTACAGGTCGTACGGAATCGCAAAGATGGCACGATCCAACCCGAATCACCTCCGGCGACCACCACTGATAGCCATGGCCAGCAAACGGGCCCTTTGCGGCTGGGATCGGCTATCGGGTTCAGAGCCCGTCCTACCGGGCGTTACGGTTGCAGCAAGTCGACCCTCCCACCCCGCGCGTCAGGGCTGCACTCCGGACGGAGGTCTCTGATGGACGCGGAACCTGAGGCTCAAGGCTGACCACATCAACGCGCACGCCTCGCCTCCGTATCCCTCCATCTTCCCTGCGCACCAAAGCAGGTCTGCATCTTAGCTTTGTATGAACAGGCAGTTCACCTAAACACGCTCATGAGGTGCTTCTGTGCAGGCAATGTTGGGGGCGCCCGGGCCACACACGGGTTCAGATAGCGCGAGGTTTCCCCTCGGGTCCCCCCGGCGAGCGACTCAGCGTTGAAGAACTTCCAAGTTGGCTGCGTCGCACCTCGAAGCGGGATGGCTCCGCTTGGCGCGGTCTCCGCCGCTGATAACATCGCGCTGGAGGCTTGGCGCGCGCCGCCGCACCCCCTTGGACAAAAGCCGGCGTGTGCGCCCCGCTGTCGTCGACCGCTACCATCCCCTCTGGTTTGTGGTGCAGCAGTCCCCTTGCTTTTTCTTACTGTAGCCCCAGTCTCGAAGCTCGGATAAGCTTAGCGGCTCCATTGTTCTTGCTGCAAGATAATCACTACTGGTGCATTTCTTACCTTATTCTGTTTGCCAAAGTTTAGGTACAGTACATACCCCGTAACCCCAGTCGCTAAAAATGGTCCCAGCTTCCAGCGGTTTCCCGGCAATTCATCGACCATATTGCTCTATCACCACAACCGACCACATGGATACAAACGAAGCACATTGCATATCTATAAGTACCTCAGTACACAGCATATCCATCTCTCTCGAAGAGTCTAAAGATTCCCTTCTTTCAAGAGCCATCTATCTATCTTATCGGAATGCAGAAAGCTGCATACTCACTCAGTTCTCCGCTCTTATTCTATATAGCACCCACGCAGCCATGTATACAGTACACGAACCGACAGCAAGCTTCAGCGCCCTGGTCAACTATCTATAATAGTGGATTGATTATAGGTCTTCCACTCACATTTATCATTCGCGCACCAGCGCCCCGACACGATAAATACGAGCACAACCCCTGCCACTCTCGTAATAGGAGTGTGTCGCGCTTAAAACAACCGCCGCGTATTACAAGCCACGCTTTCGAGAGTCGGCCTCGGACATGAGACGGACCCCGTGCCCTAGATCTCCAGTCCGAGCCAGGCGAACTTCCAGTGTTCAACTCAAACTGTAGAATCGATCACCATCCCATGGCGCAGCTTCCTTAATAGGAGGGACCTCGGGAGGGAGCGGAGAGTGCCCGAGCGGGATCGTTCGTTCTCAGCCGCAAGGGCAGTGGACTCGGAGAGTCACGAGACTACGGCGCAAGCTGACGTCCCTGCCGGTTGGTGATGCTCGGGTCACTTCGTAAATAGTCTACCTACAACTTCCTGCAGTGCTTGCAGATTGCAGCTGTCTCCGTTGGTGCCTTATGTTTCTTTCCGCGGGCTTTTTATATGAATTTGAAAAATCATTAAGGTTTCATTAATTGAGCACCTACATGTAACGACAGGCCTAGATAACTAGACCTAATAGGGCCGTTGGTTTATCTTGAAGACAAGAAACAAGGGGGTGAGCAATATAAAAGTAAGAATAAGCCTGTGTTACTAGCAATGTCTATATGACAAGTTGCTATGTGAGTCGACCACGAGGGTCGGATTCTGTCTGAAAG